>Ga0126342_10003859_pt1 | contig 25161 bp, 13 predicted proteins | sample Cyp1metagenome_FD_92528 | JGI IMG/M metagenome (GOLD analysis project Ga0126342, IMG submission 92528) | Coral microbial communities from Lord Howe Island, Old Settlement Bay, Australia - Cyphastrea 1 metagenome | ecosystem: Host-associated > Invertebrates > Cnidaria > Coral ...
AATGAACTAACAAATGTTTAAGAAAACTTTACATGCCTTCAATGAAACAGTGGGTCTTTATTTAACAAAACAATGCTCACCTCAAATAGAGCTGGCGCCCTTGAAAGAAGTCACGTACGTGACGAACAAAACAACAGGCCATTGTCGATAATTGTCGACAGAGAGTTCACAGAAATAAACAAAGCGCTCAATCTCCTACTTGAATCTCTGAATAAGTCAAGAGAAATTTGTTCCATGGTCCATTAGCGTCTTTTTGCAAGAAAACGTCCACTTTTTGTCAAAGTCCTGAGCATACGGTATAGTTTGCACGTGGATTCCTTGCCATCTTCTCTTTCAATTTTCACTTCAAATGAGCCCCAAAATCGTTGTTTGAACTACCGAAATGTTCTGCAAGCAGAAGTTTGATTTAGATTGTTCCTTTGAGCGATGAAAAAGGACAAGTTTGCTTGATTGTGATGAGGATTTCGTGTACGATAAACTAGATCGGCCATGTTTGAACATTCTGTAAATACACGTTTCGCGCATGGCCTGTACCAGTGTACCACTTGCAGGTTTTCCACGCATGGATTGAGACGTCAATAAAATTGTCTTTAATTGGTTTCCTTTTGAAAATGTCGTGATTGTTTTTTGAGATCACTTCGTGTGTATATACTAAAACAATTATTCTTTTCAATCTCGGTGAATAGCGGCAGAATATTCACCGCGCCGCTTCGCGGCTTGGTGAATATTCTGCCACTATTCACCTCGATTTCAAAGAATAATTGTTAAATATGTATAATTATAGTAAAAAATGAGCTATAGAAGATCTTAGGTTTCTCTTGCATTAAAAACTTCCAAATGACCATGTTTTAAAGCACCCTATCATGCATTTAGCTGCAAACCTAATAGAGCAATAAGTATGTGCAATCAAGGTATGCCTACAGTATACAAAAGTAATGCAATGGCAAGCGATTATCGATGAATATCGGGATATATCTACTAATTTGACCCACAACATTAATTGTCCTGTAAATTCATTTTACAGAAACTTTATTCAAAAAGTTCATAACCTGTATGGAAGAAAATGGATTTCTAGTGAATGGAAGCATCGCGTTGTAAATGAAACCCCCAAGCAATGTAATAAATTTGACTGTGGAATTTTTTCTTTAAAGGCAAGTTAAGAATATCAGTTGTTATGTAATCTATGTTATTTTTAAACAGTCATGGACGTGTATCATTGCATGTTTACTTACATTCTTATTCTACCACACCTATGCATGTATACATTCTGACTCACATTGCAGTTCCATTTCTCTCACATTGGTTCCCTTCAGTTAAAACCACTTCAGATCACGTTTTACACATCTTACAGTTTGATGACTTTCATATTGTGATTCTGTCTTTTTCAATCATGATGCAGTGATCATTAATTTTTCAACTGAGATGGTGATCCCATTATTTTGTTAAAAAAATTATGCATGTTTTAACAAACTAAGGCTCTGCAATGCAAAAGTTCTGAACATTTTTAACCCACTGGCTCATCTTGCTCTTACATAACATAGGATTTTAAATGCTATATGCTTTACTATGTCCTACTAAAAAAAATAATGCCCTTTCGAGGTCTAGAAAAGCAGCCAGGTAAATTGTCCTTGCCTAACAGCTTTGACACCCATGAGCAGTATTTTTAGACCTCAATAATTATTGTGTATTGGTTTCATATAAAACATAGAAACGGCATCTTCTAGTTGGTATATGATCATGTTTATGTTTACTGAATTTGGTTGTGTGGCTGAGTGTGAACTATGTCATAATCACACATAGCTACGGTACGTTAACTGGTCTTTTGCTTTTCTCTAATAGTTTGTCGACTATGTCATTTCTGGGAAACCTTTGTCTTTCACCCAGGTACATGTTTAGCTGATACATGTAATTATGTGATAAAAATGTGATTTTTGAGTTTTGCTGGCAGTCTGCCAGTCAGAACTTTAAGCAGGCAAATGCAATGGAATGTGCGTAACAATAGTAGAATGGAATTATTGGAATGTCTTCTTATCCCCTTTCACTCCATGCGGAGCATAGGTCCAAGGAAACTTCACGCCATCTCCTTCTATCCCGGGCCAACTTCTCGATTTTGTTCCAGGTGTAGCCTGCCTTGGCCGCCTCCTTGTCCACGGTTCTCCTCCAGCTTTTTCTAGGACGACCTTGTCTTCTCTTCCCCTGTGGGTTCCACCTCAGTGCATATCTGGTAACATTGCTGTTTGGTTTTCTGAGGGTATGCCCTATCCAACCCCATTTGTGCCTTCTAATCTGGATGTCGATTCGTTCCTGTTCAGTTCTTGCCCACAAATCTTGTAATTGGTCATCTCATTAATTAGAGATTTGTGCAGCCTTTCCAGCTTCATACATGGTCCTGACATTCCAGGTACCAAACAATGTTGTTGTCTTAGGGGTGAGGACGGGAGTCGGCCTCGTGGCTTCCTTTTGGCTTTTACCACGGTGCGTCATGCTTGTCTCCGAGGAGACGTTCTCCTGACCTAAGACAGATGTGATTTTGTGCCTGCTTCCTATGGTTTCTGTAATCAGTGTAATCCACTCGGTGGGTGATTAGCCCTCCAAGCTTCACCAGAGCCCCGTTAGCCAGGCGTTTAGGGGTTCTGGGCATGCCTTCATGGCTACCATAGCAGCCTGGGGGAAACAGGCACCCCACCATACTTTGCCCTGCACAGCAGTCCCCTACATACCTGTTTCCAGCTACTGTGACGAGGACGAGGAATGTGATTTGTAACAATAGATCCATTTCAAACTTGACGTCACATCACGCGACTTTGCAAACAGGAGGAAACTTTCAGTTTGTTTACAACATGGGAGTCGTGAAAGAGAGTGTGAAGGGTGGGTTATTACGGGGTTATTTGAGAGTCTACAGCAGAAGGAATCAAAGGAAACTTAAGGTATCTTGAAAAGTTAATATCCATTGAAGGACGAGATCAATACAAAATTTCACGTAAAGAGTGGATTGACAATGCTGATTGCTGCCAGGGGTAACTCGAAAACGAAGACCCCTAAAACAAAGACCTAAAGACCCACTTACCCAAAGATTCTAACACCCCAAAACTCAAAAACAAAGACCCTTATTTTTCAATATAAATTTAAAACAAAAAAATTAATACCTTAAGTGAACATTAGTTCCAAATTTCTCCAGCCAATTGCCTGCAGTTGATGTATCCACCATATTGAACTGATTAGCTGTGCTCTCAGGCTTGGGTGGAAGTGACTTTCACTATAACTGTGAGAATTTGTTGGTAAAACCACAGCCTCCTTATCTATCCAAATGCGAAAAAAATACTTTTGTCACGTTAGAGTGTTAGCGTACAACTGACTGATCCTCCCTCCTTGTACGACTTTATGTGATTCCTTTGCTACAGTGCAATACCACTAAAATGCGGGGACATAACATTATTTAATTCAAATTATTCAACCACTTTATGTAATAACTTGGAATGTTTGCATTACAAAAGATAACATAAAAGATAACTAAGTAGATTACCAGCAGTTCCTCTTTTACCTCAGCCCGTCAAGAAGAAGTGTAAGAAACCCAAACATAGAGTGAGGGAGGGCAAGATCTCTAGTTTTTGCTCTTGCTTTGTTACTTTTCGCCTTACCCTAATGTACTAATGTGACAAAAGTACTTAAATTTCATTTGGCTTGATCTGGAGGCTATCGTTTTACCAAAAAATTCTCACAGCTATAGTGAACGTCACTTCTGCCCGAGCGTGAAAGCGCGGTAACTCAGTTCAAGATGGCGGATAAATTTTTTTGCTGGCATCGACTGGCAATTGACAAGATAAAGTTGAAGCTAATCTTTACTTGAGGTATTAGTTTATTGTTTTAAATCTATGTTGATAAATAGGGGTCTTTGTTTTCAAGCTTTGGGGTCTTAGGGTCTTTGGGTTGTTGAGGTCTTCGTTTTAGAGGGATTCGTATTCGTAATTGAATGGTGTACTGTGCTTTATATGGCTGTGTCATACCAGTAATCAAATTAGCCTTTTATAAAGGATACTTTTTAAACTGAATAGATTGAAATAAATAAGTAGCCTGCTCATTTCCTGAGTGTGAAAATCATGATTGGTAAGGATTAATTATGTGCCAGTCACAGACTTGATACATTGCTCTGATTGGCCAATATTAATATCTCATCATTTTGGCTAACTTGATTGGTTGTGGCTCAACACAATGAATGAATGTCTATCCCGAACCCTGGCTAATAAACGTTTATGTATGATTTTGAGCATATTTGAGGGAAATACTGCTGCAGTTGGAAAAGAAAGGTTTCAGGTGTAGCTTGAAAGAGGAACAGAAGAAAGTTGTTAAACATTTGTATGAAAGGAAAGACTTGGTGATACATGTAGTTTCCTGTAAGAACACAGTTGACTTTCTTTAGGTATATGCAACTTTGCACCTGAACTAATTAATCTGTGTTTATAATTATGTACACACAGGATGATATGCCAAGGTTTAGACTGGAAATGGCAAGCGAAATCATGGCAACCCGATTACGGTTAGTCAAACTATAATGACCATAATGTGATAAATAAAGAGGGTTGATAGACATGGTTGCTTATACAGAGCTACAAGACATCATTATGACAGGATTATACAAGTGTATGGCCGTTGTGAAGGCAGCAATAAAAATCAATTTACATTTTAATATGGCACATTAGTGCAACTCAGTGTACCTTACAATAATTATTTACATCTTTAAAATAAACCAATATAAAATAACAATAAACCATTTTAGAAAATAGCCCAAAGAAAATACGTGCGGTGATTGGTTAAAAATTGTGTTTCTATAACTCGATGGAGACACAGGAAAGCTGTCGTAAACACAGCAAACTGTCACGGCATTGCCGTGCAAGCTAGCTGAACGAGCAAATAGTACGTAACAGCGACTCTAAAATTGTGGAAAACTAATGTCACAACTGAAGAACGAAAAAAATAAAGTTTTACAAGATGATTAATGGAGTTAAATGTATTATTAGATTCAAGCAATGTCAAAGATAACTCAAAGATATCTCATTCATCTCATCGTTCACAGATTTTGTTTACAAAAGCAAGCTAACGAAAAATGTTTATTACAAGCTGAAAATGCTCGCTTAGGGAGACAGCAATTTCAAAATAAAATCGATTAAGTTACCGTGAAATTTAGATTCATTTTGTTATCAGACTGGGTCCAGCCAAAAACTGTTGAAAAATCACTACACTAACAGACTGATGAAACTTGGCAACGACTTTCGAGCATTTTATGCCGAGCCATACAAAAGTTACGCACAACGATAAACGCGATACGCGAACCGCTCGACCGTACCGTTTTAAAAAATATACAAATCACTCAGTGAGGGCAACATTAATTACCTTATCAAATCGTCACATAATGGTCATTATGCGGCCACCGAAGCAGACAGTCGTTTCCGAGCTGCAACGCATCCTTCGGTCGCGGTCAAATATTTGCACAACTCCAACACACAGTGATCTGCTATCGAGCGCACTCGGCGCGACTTTAATCCCTTGTACAACGCTTCAGATCTATTCACAAGCTCCTCAACTGGCCCAGATATTCCTCGGAAGTGATCAGTCAAACTCCTCTAGATTTAACAGTATCTTACAGTACAGAAATGCTTCGTCGATACGTTTTTGGTTGCACGATCGGCAGCGTTCAAATTGCTGAAATTGTCACGTCTTTGAACCAAACGGTGAAGTAGATCAGGCGAAATCAATCTGCAGTCCCTGACTTCTTTCAGTATTTCCACGCTAGTTCAAGCAACGGCTTAGTTATTCCTAGTTTTTTTCTCAACTTTCCGGCTAAACTTCTAGCGTTTCGACACAAAACAGCGACCGTTTGCGTTGTCGATGTCGTGCAGGACAGCCGATCGACTCGCTTGTCGAGATTGGCTGATCAAGATAATGACGTAATAATGCGAGGTTAAGAGAATCTACGATTTGATGATAAATTAAGTGGGTAAAAATCCCTATTCTGTTCGTTATTTTCTTTGGGCTATTTTCTAAAAAAGATAGAAAACATTTTTCCGTGTTTCTATAGAGTTATAGAAACACTCGTGAAAGTTTGGGAGAACTCAAAAAAGCTGTGGAAACACTCGCCTATCGGCTCGTGTTCCCACAGCATTTCTCGTTCTCCCAAACTTCCACTCGTGTTTCTATAACTCGATAGAAACACGGAAAATGTTTTCTATTTCTTAAATAATAATAAAATTAATAACTATAAACTACAACATTAACAATGACTAATAAAAAAATTCTCTTAAAAAGAAAAGTCTTCAGCTTGGTCATAAATGTGGTCATATCTGCTGCTTTGATTTCTTCCGGCACCAAGTTCCATAGTTTCGGAAACGGCAAGAAATAAAGAAGAATGGTAAATTGAAAGCTTGGGGATGAAAATATGAAAGGTGAAATGTTCAGCATGTCTCATGAACCTAGTATAAAGATTACACCTTTCCTATAATCATAATGTATTTCTTTTGCAGTAAAATTAATGGTTTCCATAAAAAAGGTCTATTTGATGAAACCAAGCTCTTAAATCAACAGATCTGAAGATACAGAGCCTTTAAGTGATCAAAAACATAAACCAGTTTGTACACCTAACATTCCAGTTGTGTCCCAAGAAGATCAATTGAGAGGTATTGATAATACTTATAATAATTAATTTTTGTTTTATTTAACTTGGTTGTTTATCTTGGCAAAAAGAGGCACGTAGGTATGCTTACAAGTGAAAGGAAAAGATAGCAGGTCTTGAGACTAACATTAAGGCCAGAGACTAATGACAGCTTCGATTTCACTAGCCAAAACATTTTTTTTTAACTGGCCAAAACTGTCAGTATGAGAGGAAATAGGTTTGTTCACAGATTTGTGAACACAAGATAAACATCATTCATCTCTGCCTCCTTTTCTGAAACTGCATGATATGCACACATTTTACTTGCGAGTGTGCATTTGTCCTAAAAGTAAAAAATATACTGCTGCTTATGTGAGAATGCATAGCTCGGATGACCCAAATTTAGAAAATGAGCTTCAATTAAAACGGTCTTTCCTCAACACCAAATTTTTCTTTTTTAGCACGTATTCCCAACGAACATTTGCATGCAAGTGAAACGACAGAATATACGCAAACAGATATTTTTATATTTTAAAAAAGATAAAAGAAAAATGAACTTAGTTGGGTTGTTTGAGTTTCCTACAATACAGATTCGAAGTGGAAGTGGAAGTTGGAAGTGATTTTTGTGGTTTCCTGCTACTAAAATGACTGAAATTGTCCATAGCCAAAATGGCTAGTGAAAGCCAAAAACCTATTAGCCAAAACTGAATTATTACTAGCCTGTGGCTAGTGGGCAACCGTTAGTCTTGAGCCCTGACTGACAGGAAAGTAATATAGTAATATGAATTAAATTATCAGCCCAAATCTTAAACATTTATGAAATGAAATATTGTATTTCTTTTTCATCAGAACCAGTTTGCAAGAATGAAATCCCAAAAAAGGATGATTTGGCCGACTGTGACAATGACAGGGTAAAGGCAGTGTGTTATTTTCAACTTCTTCCTAAGTCTTGATACTTGTAGTGGGGAAACAAACATTTTTAAACATCAGCTTTGGATTGATGTAATAATTTAACATTTTCATTAGGTAATAATACATTGTGGTACTTATCTGACTATACCTGAATTGTATGGCAGCTTTAAAATTAGCAATTTCATATGGTATCAATAAAATATTATTACCGGAAATTACTTAAAGATGATTTCCAGTCTGTACTGCACAATCTCACTGAAATATTTACAAGTCGAGTCTCTTACAAGTGATTAACATAAATTTATCAATATAACATTCAATCCTAATTTGATTGCTGCTTCAGCGAAATAATAATAAAAATATAGGGTACTTTTGCATTCTCGTCGCGAGTTTCGTTATCGTATTTGTTGACAGCGGGTTTATTTCAGAAGTTTATCTTTTGTCTATATTCTACATATTTGTGTGCTTTTGAATAGATGACGCTCATGGCTGACTTGTTGAATCAAAAGCACACAAATATGTGGAATATAGACAATTTAAGATAAACTTCAGAAATAAAGCAGCTGTCAACAAATAATTGAGAACGAAACTTTTATGAAGAATGCAAAAGTACCCTATATTTAAATTATTATTTTGCCTGCTTAAAATTGTTCAATGCGCTTAAAATTTTCAGAGATGCCACATTACATCTTTGACATTTGATCAAAAGGGTTGAAAAAAAATTTTATCGACTAGTTTTTAAATTGATCCTAACAAAGGAAAGACGCTTCATCTATGCGTAAAATGAGCATTATTTGAGAACCTACTTTTAACTACATACAGTAAAATCTAGTAAAGCAAACTGGATGAAACCTTCAAGGGAAGTTGTTCTATGCCAGAGGAATGAAATACGGCGAAGGCACTGCTCCTGTTTGTCAGCAAGTCACTGGTATTGATGAATTGTTATAAAGTGAGGTGAAATTTTAAAATTTTGTTGCAAAATATTCAAACCCATTTTTTTCAGAAGTAGACAATAAGAGACATTGAGTCGTTTTAAAAGTTTAGGTCTGGATGTTGAGAAAAATACTGATTTTCAAAACCCATGACGTCATTGTTTTGTTGCTATAGTAAATCACTGATGTCAATCAAATCTACTTTTTTAGAGAATTTATTCAATTTCTAGTAAATGGGAAAAGCAGCTTGTCTGACCGACCTCAGACAGTGAAACTTGTATTAGCCATCTAAAGTTGGGTTGGTGTGCTTATGAAAAATCCAGATGGGCCACCTTTACTTCTTCATGCCTAAATAATAACAGTAAACTGCAGACTTGTTGCACTGACCAACTTTATGCTAACTGGAAACATTTCACGAGACAAGTCACCTGCAGGCCTATACTGAGGAAAAAAGACCACTATGCAAATCTACACATTCAATATGGGCACTTCCATAATAATAACTTACCTGTACTAAAAAATCTAACAGAAGCCTGAGTTAGTGCTAATGCAGTGTCTTGTTGTTAGGAGTTTGTTCCTGATAGTGCAAGTGAGGCTGAAAGTGAAGTGAATTGTGCAGCAAGTTCCATCCACCCAGCTCTTCTTATTAGGGTACCTACAGATCTAGAGGCTTCATTAGGTATGGATTGAAAAATTTTGCCTAATCTTAACACTCGGGAGTTGGGTGAATTCTCGAAAGTATCTCGAATTCCCTCATGTTTAGATGAGGCTATTTCGTGATTGCTCACTCTTCAGGGGATTTTAATGACAAGAATATACATAACCATCGATTATAATGAAATTTACATAATTAATTTCTTGCAGTTGTGGTTTTCTCTAGTGGAAATGTTTCTTTTGCTATTATTTATGCAGAGCACTCACTGCAAATATAATTCTTTATGAAATCAAAATAAAGGGCATCAGAAACATAATAAAAATAATAGTAAGTTAAATGGTTAAGTAAGTTAAGTGATTTTATGCACTGTGGACTTTTTTCCAGACTTGACCAACCAGAGTCAAATTCCAGAAAAAGATGACGAGTCTAATTGTGGCAGTTATGAGGTAAAGGCATTTTGTTGTAATCATACTTCAAAAGTCTAGTCTTCTGCAGCAGGGAAAATATTTAATTATAGGAAGTTGTAATGAAACCACAGTATTGTTGTTTCTCTCTACAACAGAACACAAAGGTTGTATGCAGTTTAAAATTAAATTCAGATTTCAGCCTAGTTTGGTCCTTAATTTCCTTTGTCTCCTCACCCTTGTTATTGAAAATCATGAATAATGTTCCCATCCCCGCTCCACCTGCCCCTGGAGCTTTTGTTAATTCTTATGTTATGTACAATCTGCCCGGGTGGGGCATTTGTTACTATGGGGTTTTTACCTTTTTTTCCTTATGGTATAGTAATATTATTTATAATACTACCACGCAAGTAAAAGACCTGACAAATGAAGAGTACTTATACTCCCTCTTCCACCTCTCATGCTTCTTGTGGCTTTGCCTCTTGTGTCTCTCTTGGCATGCCCCACTCACAGAGGTTTCTCCCCTTTAAAAGAAAGTAGGGGAAGAAAAAAAAGCCAGGTCATATTGGTGCCTGAGCCCAACTCTTAGGAAAATGCTGACCGAAGAAAAGAGTATGCCCTTTTTTAGAATCTCATTGCAAGTCCTCACTGTTCCATTCAATTATTTGTTTATTTGCTATTTTTTGTGATTTTGGCTTTGCTCAAGATTATACTAATAATTTGACACCGCCATGTGGCATTTGCGCGCTTTTTTTGGCTGACATGGCGCTTTTTTGTAAATCAGGTGTTCCTCCCTAGGGCATTTTCTGTTTTACAATGACAAAATGACAACTGCCTGGGGGTAGGACATGATTGACATGTGAGAAGTGTGGAATTAGTATAGGTAATCGCATGGGGCTGAGTAAATTAAGGATTAATATCATGCGTGTTTTCAGAATTTGCAGAAATTGCCCGAGTCGCGAAGCGACAAGGGCAATTTCTGCAAATTCTGAAAACACAAGTGATATTAATCCTTAATTTTACAAGGAAACATGCGATTACTTGTTTATAACATAGAGGGCAAAATTTTCTGAAAATTGTTGATGCTGTGCAGGCTTACGTACAGAGCGAAGCCTCATTCAAAAAATATTCCTCTTGATCGAGCAGATCTTGACGTTTGGAAGAGTATAAAGCTCACAATTATATGCAATGAAAGGTCTGAAAGTCGTGAGAATAATAATAATAATAATAATAATAATAATAATAATAATAATAATAATAATAATAATAATAATAATAATAATAATAATAAAAAAGCAAACACTCAATAAACGTAGGCTAATTTTATTCACCTGCTTGCACGTTTTAAAGCTTTCCTCTGCGAGCGGCTTCACATGTCAGTCTTCAACAAAGATAACAGCAAGCCACGACTCCAAACAAACTTGTAGAAGTAATTTGTCCGGTTAAATGTGACCTTCTTTCTCAGAGCAAACTTTTTATATGTCCTCCTTTATACTCTGGGTTGCTGATGATGAACCCACAAGTGAAACGGAGATCAGTCAGTTGCAGTAGTTGCCGGTGTCCCAGCGGATTTGGACCCCCCTAGAATTGGACCCCACCCCCCCCCCCCGTTCAAATCGGCTAGCGGATTTGGACCGGGGGGTCCAAATCCGCTGTGACACCGGCCGCCATGAGTGAGTTTCGTAGCACACTCGCAAGTGTCTGATGCAATTTTTGTACTGGTTTTCAACTGAAATAGTCCTCTGTTTCAGCTTTCGTTTCTTCTTTTTAACATATTACCCGGTTTCCATGCCTTTTTCATCACATATCTGCAGAAACTGTAGTCAAATTCCGAAGAAATCAATGTGCAAGTGAGCGCTGGTTTGAAAATTCTGCTCAAAATCCCGCCGTTTTGAAGCCAACCAAGTGCAGCGCGCTCAGCCAATCAGAAATGAGTAATTTTCTTGTTTGTCCAATCAGAATCAAGTAATTTTGCCCGGGGCAATTATCAAAATTAAGGAAAAATATAATGCCCTCTGTCTTAGCAATCAGCATTCAGTAATTTTGTCCTCTGTTATAAAGTTTAGAATGGTATAGTGTAATTGGCAATAAACAGGGAATAAACAGGCCATGCATGAATTACAGATGAATATTTTACAAGAAGTAATCTTAAAATAAATAGTATTGATAATGAAGTTGAAACAAGAAAAAGATCGAACTAACGTCGAAGGTTTGCATATTGGCATCTTAATCTAACTGGTAGATCTCAGATCTCGAATTACAGCAAAAAGTATGGAAATGTCCCCACAGTGCTTGTGTGTGTTTATATTCTTGTCCCCGTTAGTACTAGTGTTCAGCAGTAAACAATGGTTAACGACAATAGATATTTAATTTACAACCTTTCTGAACGCGGCATTATTGTACAGTAGGAAACTTTAATTAGTACTAAAGCGAACTACAGTATATAAAAATCAAATTTGAGTGTACTTAGTGTGATCATGTTAAAACCAACTCATTGTATAGCCTCATTAGCGTAGTTAAATGCTAATACAGTGACTCGTTGTTAGGATTTTGTTGCTGATAGCGCAAGTGAAGCAGACAGTGAAGAGTTCAGTTATCCTGCTTTGGTGAACAGGGTATCTTCCCAGACTTCATTAGGTATGGACTGGAAAAGTTTCATAAGTGATAAATACACCTTGCTGATTTGAACTTATACATTGCACTTTTAAAAGAGTGACTGATAAGGTGTGATGCACATGATAATACTATTGATTCAAGCTATTATGGTAGATTGCCTTTAAATCTAACCCATGATCCTTTGAAACGAAAGTTTTTGTTGCACAAGGTGGCTTGAATAATTCTTCAAGTATGATTATCCTTTTTACTCTACAGAGCCAAGCCTTCACGCCCCAAAAAGTAAACACAGGATTCCTTTGGGCGATTTAGAGGTCAATTCGAAAGAAAACGAGGAAGTCGAGGATGTAGACGGTGGAATTCAAAACTCCAGCTGTAAGCTAGCCTAATAATTACGTGTATATCAACACATTGATGTTGTTTTCAGTTAAAGTAGACTGTTCACAGTCCTCTGTTTTCTTTTTCTGAATTTTTCATTCGATGGCTCGTGTGTCAATGTGGAGGCGACGTGCTTTTTCTAGTTTGTGTTTAGAAAATAGAACGGCTGTGAACAGTCAATTTTTCAAGGCGTTAAAGGTGGATATGTATATGATTTTCGCCAGCCCATCTACTGCATTACTCATGTGCATACCTGTTCTATGGCATCCAAGATATAAAACATTTCCTTCGTCTAGCATAATGAAAGATTTAATATGTCGCTCTTAAGATCTTCACTGTTAGTTTCACCCGTGCTAGAAGGATCATCATTATCAGAAACTTACTACTTTGGTGTGTGTATCCGCAGCTAACAAGCGACAAAGTGTCAAAAGAAAAAAGTTGTTTTCCAGTTCCTCTTCCTCTGATGAAGGAAACAGTACAGTGAAGCTACCAGGTACTAAATGCTTTATACAAACCTGTGTTAGGTTAGCTGTATTGAACAACCCACCTTATTGGTGTGTTGCAACTAAGCATTAGAGCAAACTTGTCCTTTGTTGTCAGGTCCCAGTATTTTACTGATGCGATAAGTGCCACTTATTATTTTAGCAAACTAATAAGTGCCACTTATTATTCTAGAAAAACAAACTTTGTTTGCTAGAATCATTCATGACTATATTTATAATTTAAGTGCAAGATGCTTCCATGGCGTCATGTTGTACCTCTTCGTGCTTTTAAGTTCTCACACTTGAGAATTTATTGAAACGGGCGCTGATCGACATGATATTTAACAAAAAAGGGTGGAGTTATTAATGCTCAAAACTTACGTATTTCATGGCTGGCAAAATAACTCTCTCCTTTTATTTATACTGTATAGTTATTTATGTTTTATTTTCCTTATAAGATAAAAAGTTTCCAAGAAAACGAAAAGAGGTTTTGGTGGGCGTTGAAGTGGGTAATTGTGAAGAATCACAAGAGGTTTCTTCGTGCGATGAGGATAACAACAACAGTGTGGTCACAACAGCAACGCCATTTAAAGGAGGTAAAGAAGTAGTCCCTGGAATTTTGATTTATTGAGGACACAAAAAGCAACATAGGGCCAGCTAAATGTTCTGTGGGAACCTCCCTGCTAATCAGAATTGAAAAAATTGATACGTGCCACTCATTCGTCCTTTGTCATTATTATCCTCAACTTTCAAGAACAACAGAACACTTCAAAGTGGAAGTAACCTTAATATCATTTGTTGTTTTGTAGCAACAGGCTGCCAATACATTTGGAATTGTTGTGGCTTTAATATTAGAGCGTATCAAAATTGCAAAAGGCCATTTATGTTATATTATTTTATTTTGATTCACACAAGTCGTGCAACTGAAAAATTGGAAGATGGTATAAAATTCCGTCTTGAAGACTTCCTGTCTTATGACAGACTAATTGATTGACGGTCTGACCTATTTTTAATTCAATTAGTTTGTAGGCTTTGCTGCGTAACAGTAGAGTAGTCCTGATACGTCTGCTTACAAGTTTCTCGTTTCATGCTCGAAACACAATACTATAGTCAAACCTGTATTAGGCGGCCACCCTCGGGAATAGACAACTGGCTGCTTAATAGAGGGTCACTCGAAAACAACGTTAGACAGGGTAGAGTCATTCCCTTAAAAAGTGTGGGGTAGAGTCATTTTCCCTTAAAAAGTGTGTTTACATTCTTCGGGGCCAGGCGTTGCGCAGGGTAGAGAAAATTTGGTGGCTTTGACAGCACGTATGTACGTATTTAACTCGTGTCATTATCATTTCAGTGTCTTTAAGATGTGCACAGACCAGTAGAGACAAGAAAAGGGTTTATGACAAGAAGCAAGCTTGTTACTATTGTGGCAAAGTATTTTCAAAAATCGCCAGGCATTATGAGCTAAAGCACCAGTCTGAAAGAGAAGTTGCTATTGCCCTCTCCTTCCACAAAGGGTCTCCAGAAAGGAAGAGACATCTTGAGAAAGTACGGCTATTGGGTAACTATCACCACAACTTAACCGTCTTAGAAACTGGCAAAGGCGAGCTAATTGTCATGAGACGCCCCTCCTCTACTGGAAAGAAGTCCAGTCCTGAAGATTTTCTTCCCTGTCCGTCTTGCTGTGGCTTCTTAAAACGTCAAGATTTGTGGAAGCATGCTAAATCCTGCAAGTTTAATCCGCAGGATATTAAAGATGTCCCGAAATATCAGAAGGTACAACAAAACGCGAAATTGATGCTGTTTCCATCTATTTGCAATGGCAGTAGCAGTATACTGAGTAAATTATTTGCAACGATGAAAAGCGATGAAATTTCATTGATCGCCAGAAATGATGGGCTCATCAAAGATGTCGGTGAGATGCTTCTCGAGAAGCATGGAGAAAAACAAAACAACCTTGTTTCTCAAAAAATCAGGGAACTCGCTCGGCTTGTGATGCAACTTCGTGAAACCGAGCTCCGGCCTGAGGCCCAGCTCTCTGAATTCATTAAGCCTGACAAGTTTGATGTCGTTGTTAGTGCTGTTAGGAACATTTCAAATTTTCACTTAAAAGAAGGTGTTCAGAATGTGGCTACCCCCTCTCTGTCGTTAAAGCTGGGTCATTCCCTTAAAAAGTGTGTTTACATTCTTCGGGGCCAGGCGTTGCGCAGGAAAGATAAGGACATGCAAGAGAATGCAGACAATTTTGAAAAACTTTTGGAATCAGAGTGGAGTCATCGGGTATCTCACCATTCTCTCAGCGCTCTCAGTACAAGCAAATTTAACAAAGTACAGCTGTTGCCACTGGCAGATGATCTCGAAAAGCTACGGAAGTATGTCCTTTTAAAGATGTCCTCTAGTGTACAACTCCTGGAAGAAAAGCCTAACTTAGAAGCATGGAGTGATTTAGCCCAAGCAACTCTAGCCAGGCTGGTCATGTTTAACAAAAGAAGAGGGGGAGAAGCGTCCAAGATCCTTCTGGAAAGTTACCTGAACAGACCAGACTGGACAGAAGTAAACAGTCCTGAAATAATGTCGGCACTTAGCAGCTTTGAAAAAGAATTGTCCAGAAGGCAAGTGAAGATACGTAACTATTACTAAGAGTGGAGTTGAATGTCTTAGGCTTTTATAACTGCATTGGTCACAGATACATTACTAATATAAGTATGGGTAATCAGATAGCGACGAGTACGATGAGGTGAAATTTTCCGAGCCCTTAGGCGAGGGAAATCATTTGAACTTTGACTAAACGCAAGTGAAATTATTTCCTAATTTCATGAGTATTCCATTTGATTATCTTTTAATATCAAAGGGCGACAAATAGGCCAATTTCGATATTTTAAAATTCAGCTTAAAACAATAGACATCAACACGAGGCTCTGGGGAATAAAGCCCACAAACTCTATAGTTTATTCCCCAGAGCCTCGTGCTGAAGTCTATTGTTTGAAGCTAAATATTAATATATCGAAATTGGGCTATTACGCTTGCATTTGTGGGTTTTTGACTTGTTTATTGTATCGAGAAATTTCGCGCTAAACGTTGTCATGGCAATTTTGTAATTTCCCTTGTGAAAACATTATACACGCTAAAATTTCACGCCAAAATTAAGGAGTAATTTGTCACCCGTGGTATTATGCTCTAACAATAACTAAAATTAACGTCAATTTTGAACGTTGTTTACGGGCGATTACATTTTAAGGGTATTGAGAACACAAACGTTGCTGCTAATTTCTCTTGTGTTTGTTGTCTTCTCTGGGTTCAACTCGGAACTAACATGCTTTTCTTTTTTTTTTCAACTTTTTAAAAAAGTTGTTGTTTTGGCTCGGAATGGGACGTCAAATAATTTGAAGGAAAACAACGCCACACCAAATTATTGGCAGTGCGGTTCTTTATTAGTTTTAGATGCTTTGCTTTAAAATAGTGGTGTATATTAGTTAAATGGCATCCATGTTCACAAAACAATATCCTTGCGGAACGACTTTTGCCTTTGGATAAGTAAAGCTTGTGGAAAGCACTTTATTTACGAAAATTAGCGAAAATACTGGAAAAAAAAAGAACGTTTTGACATCTTCATGATGTCACTGTCAAGTTTCAAAATGGATAGGTCAATTAAACAATTGTTTAAACATGTGCATAAATGTACGTTAACAAGCGAAAATAAGCTAGACTACCTGATATAATGCTGCATATCAGGAAACTTAAATTACCTCTTGATTCTCAGTCAGACGCGATCAGGGCGAAATTGTTTATCTAAGTATGTTGACCAACCCCCATTTGTGTCTTTATCAAGGAGAAACTCCACTTGGTTGTAAGGGTGAACTTTCCACAGATATACACAGATAAAGATAATTATTAATAAATTGTTATATTTAGACTAGACATGGTTGAGATTCACGGCAAGAGAGGCAGAAAGGTTCCAGTCATTTTGACACCCGAAATGATCAACGGCATTGATCTTCTTATCAAGACGAGGGAAACAGTGGGCATCGCAGCAGATAACCCGTACGTGTTTGCGAGACCCAGCAGACAGTCGTTAGAGCCCATGCGTGCCTGGGATTGTCTCAAGAAATTAGCCACACAGTGTGAACCACCCCTGTCTAATCCTTCAAATATCACTAGTACCAAGCTGAGGAAGTACATAGCAACTATTTCACAAGTACTATCTCTGAAAGAAACAGAAGTCGACTGGCTAGCAAGACACCTTGGCCACGACATTCGTGTACACAGGGACATTTACAGACTTCATGAGTCTACAATTGAAATTGCTAAAGTTAGCAAACTGCTCCTAACAATAGATCAAGGGAAAACAAGCAAGTTTGCAGGAAAAACCTTGGCAGAAATTGATCTGAATGGTAAGCACAAGAGATCATTGCATGCTAATTTAAGGAGGAATTACTGATGCTAAAAAACAAAAAAAGAATAAAGTTTGATCCCATTTATCTGTTACATAGTCATCTTAACTGTGCTAGAACCAGTAATAAAAAAGTAATGACTAGAAATGTCAAACATTTTGCTAACGAAAGATTTAACGCTGGTTTAACAGTGCTTTTACTGTTATTTGTTACTAGAATCTACTTTCATACACTTGGATATGTGCTTTCCCGCCTTTCCTTTTAGTATCTTATAACAAGTTAGTTTCGTATGCCTGAACTAGAGCAATAATGGTGTCTGTCTTAGTTTCACCTTCCGAACATGGACAATGCAAAACATGCATTAAAACAAATAGGAGAAACAAGTTAAGTGGCCATAGATCTCAGATGTTAAAACATGAACTGGACGCCCGTGACAGTATGTACGATTATATTATATTCTCAACACTCCAAGTGTTTTCTCCATCTGACTCGGCAACTTTTTGTTAGAAATCGCAGAGCCAAGACTTTCCGACACTGATGATGAAATCAATGAAACTGGTGGTGATGTAGATGACAAGACTGATGCTTGCGAAGAAGGAACTTCTTCAGGTTCGTAAAGTGTTTCCTGCATTCATGAAATACTGGCAGTGTTGACTTAATTAAGGTAGCTGACAATAGTTTCCAGCTCTTTCCACCATTTATACTTTGATGGATCAATACAACCACTCTCCAATAATGTTATCACACAAATACCCAGTCATCAGTTAACAAGTTGTGAACATCCTTTTTATATACGAGGTTACCATAGCAACAATGCAACCCATTAGAAGCGTCCTTACTGTTGTCATAGGAGATAATATTCTAATTTCTTTGAAGGTTTAAGTCTTCTCAGTGGAGAGTTATTTTGTATTTATTTGTCTCATCGTTTTTCTGTTAATCACCGTGTACTAATGGTTTACCGACACTATCTTGTAATACTAGGACGCTCTATCAAGAAGCAAGTCACGAGAAGCATGTCCCAGAAATATCCGACCAAAGAAGTGGCTGGCAAATCATCACGAAAGTCGAACAGTAAGATCTGCTAGATACGAAATCATTTGTTGATATTCCTAAAAATTGAAAAGCAACGTTCTCCTCTATGGTGTCATTGCTGCCAGCAGTGGCAACAAATTTCTTAAGTGCATTTTTTTGGTTGAGGTAAATCCAAACCCTTGAAAAACATGGTTTTTAAGAAGGCAAATCAGAGAAATTTACCTTTTCATCAGTGTTTTTAAACAAGTCTAAGTGTCCCATGCAGTTTTCATTCACGAGAAGGGCCATTTTGTTAACTTCAAACACGAAACACAGTGTCAACCCGAGCTGCGACTTCAGGGCTACCCTGTAGATCTGTTAATTCCTACAGGTTTTTGATCAGGTAATTTCTTCCAATAAAAGTGGTGGTAAATTTAGTCTTGTTGTCCTGAATTTATAATGAATACAACGTTTTTTGTTACTTCATGTCATTAATGTATAGATCTTCTTATTCTTCTTGACTTATTGATAACAGAAGGCAAAGGAAAAAGGGCGAAGAAGTGTGTTTCTCCTAAAGATTCAGGCAAGGAGGATGGTAATTATTTAATCAATGCTATCGAATTATGGGCCGCGAGAGAATAGATCAGAGGTAACATTTTAGTTGCCTATAATAAAACGCTGTGAAAATTGTCGACGATAAAGATAGTTAGAATAGGTTTCTCCCTTTATCAAAACGAACTCTTGTTGAAAATACGACGCGCAGCGGAGTATTTTCGACGAACTTCGAGGTGATTGGAAATGTGATGAAATTCTCAATCGAAACTAAAACTACAGATAAAACGTAGGTATAAAATCTTAAAATTTTATGCTTATTAAGATCGTATTTCCAAACCACTGTCACGGTTCTGATTTTCTTTGTTTTAACTCGATGAATTGTTAATGAGTTTGAGAAAAAGTTTTCCACAATGAAGCACAGAGACTAGACACTATGTTGACGAGTGGAGGAACGATAGTTACCAAAAGTTCTTCCATAAAATTAAAATGTAATCGATATATTCAGCCCCTGGGGTGCAAAATACCTTTCCTCCATAGGGTCCTTATCAGGGCCGTACCTTGGATTTTCTGTCTGCGGAGGCAAACTCTGCATACCTTCACGGCGTCTCCCGTATACAGATTCCGGGCCAATAGAGCTATAAATAGCCCAGAAAAATCAAAAACTATGTTAAAAAGAGAACAATTTAGTTTTCCTGGCGGGGGCAACTGCCCCCTCTGCCCCCGCGCTATGGACGGCCCTGCTTAAACTCTTTGTTGACTAGTTTTAGGTGTCAAGATACGACAACATTCTTTGTTATCTGGTGGTTAGCGGCTCTAGTCTTTGATGTGTACTAATATCATTTTTTATTACATTCTTTTAGATATTGCTTATTCGGAATTTTCAGAAACGGATGGGGAACTTGATGATTATGATGATGACAGCCCTGTTGTTGAAGGTGATAAGAAAAATATCGTCGTGAGAAAACAAAACTATTTAGAAAACTACATGGTGCCATAAATCCTTTTCTTCCCCCTTTTCTAGAAGCACCCTTTGTTATCTGTTACAGTTTTGAAACTGAAGCGTTGCTGAACCGCGTTTGCTGATGAGTTCCGCAACCCAAAGGATGATTAGAGAGGATTTCTTACAGTAAACTCTGCAAGAAGATCTCTAGAATAATCGGGTGTATTACTTCAACTCTGCGAATACTTCACGGATTGAAAACGTACTGCACTGCCACTCTTGGGTGTTAATTAAAAGTTGGGAAGTCTCCAGAGAAAGGTTCCACCATCTTTGGACAGTTATGTCAGTGTTGGGAAGGTCCCCCTAAGTTGGTTTGAACATCACACATTGTAGGTGAAGCCGGAAATGCAGACGAATAATGTAGGAATAAGAGTGAGTTGGTTCACGATTTCCCCCTGAGTACACTCTTATCTTTGTAGAGTAATTCTTAAAATCGAGATTTATTTAAAATTTTTATTTTCAATCAACACAGAACAAGAGAAGATAAGGGGTGACTGCTCTCAGAAACATAAAGATCAAGATAAGGAGAATTCAAACACTGCCATTTCAAAGACCAAGAGTAAGTTGGCCACATTTCTTTTCTTAAAAAAAGTAGATTTTAGTTGAAAATAAAACTTAATGTAATCGTCCCTCGTAAAGTAAGTCAAAAGCACTATGAAGATCTGCCAGTGTTGTAAAGTCTCTTTGTCCCTCCTTCTTGTGTCTACTGAGATTCTCTGACGTTTTGTGTATTTATATCTAGTTGTCAAAGGACCTACAAAGACGGCAAAAATTGGTGGGAGAGGTCCAGCTAAGAAGGTTCACGATTTCCCCCTGAGTACACTCTTATCTTTGTAGAGTAATTCTTGAAATCGCGATTTATTTAAAATTTTTATTTTCAATCAACATAGAACAAGAGAAGATAAGGGGTGACTGCTCTCAGAAACATAACGATCACGATAAGGAGAATTCAAACACTGCCAGTTCAAAGACCAAGAGTAAGTTGGCCACAGATTTCCTTTCTTAAAAAAAAGTAGATTTTAGTTAAAAATAAAACTTAATGCAATCGCCTCTCGTAAAGTAAGTCAAAAGCACTATGAAGATCTGCCAGTGTTGTAGTGTTTCTTTGTCCCTCCTTCCTGTGTCTACTGAGATTCTCTGACGTTTTTTGTTTTTATATATAGTTATCAAAGGACCTACAAAGACGGCAAAAATTGGTGGGAAAGGTCCAGCTAAGAAGGATGCTAAAAAAGCAGAGCTCAAGTCAAGAAGTAAGTCTGGAGTTGTTACGCATTGTCTATATTTTAAATGTATGCAGAAGTCTAACTGAACAAGGTAGTACTTTCTAATCTAACCAGCTGTCTTTAATAGAACCTAAAGCCAATAAAGCCTACTGCAGTGCTTTTAGTTTCAGGTTTTGGACCTCATTCTTAAGTAAAACGGTTTTAGACACGTTTATTACTTTTATTGCAATTCTAACCTATTACGCCAGAGAGATTATGAAACCCTTTTTACTTATAGTTTGGCATTCATCTATCAAAACACAAGCGATGCGCGTTTATTACATGTACCTAGCACCTCGTTTGTTACCACGTTCGCGTTTATCCATCAGTAATATGCAAGCAGGATATCTATTACACTATAAATGCAGCTGCAAATTTCCTTTCAGAATGGCTTTTTCAGGTAGGACATTCAAAATCTTCATCCTTTTACTCGACATTGGAGTAACTTTTCATAGTGGCGTTGTTTTAGTAACGGTTTTGAGAGACACTCTGCCCGTTTTCTGCGTGCGTACCCAAGTAGGAAATTTTAGGCATTAGGTATCCCTGTAAACTTATTTTGTCTTCCAGCAAAGAAACGGGTTTTCTTCACTTACGTAAGCGTTTTCGATTCGCAGAGTCGATTACCCATACGCAGTGGACAGAAGAAGAAAAAGAAGCTGTTTACAACTATCTCACTCCCTGGATTAGACGAGGACGTGTTCCTGGCAAACGTGAATGTGAAGATTGTATTGCAAAGGCAAATGGCGCCTTAGATCGCAGGGAATGGACAGCCATAAAATATTATATAAAGAACCAGAATGACAAAAGAAAGAGGGTCCTCACTACAATAAATAACAGTTTGTAGTTTGGTATTGTTATCCTGTAACTTTTCTTGTTACTTCAAAGGGGATTAGCATGGTGAAAGAAATATTAATGTTTTGAAATAAACAGAATATTATTAAGCTTTTTTCTTTGTTAAACCCATGTGAGACCCTACAAGGTTTTTTTCCGTTTCTTCTTACACTCTCGCACGGTATGTGAGCGTCCGGGCTTTCCGGGGTTCAGCCTTCCAGCTGAGCATCAGCTAAAATTTGCTCAAAACAACTCGTGCAGATTTATTTGAACGTTTTCGATTACCTGCATGTAGGCATTCGTCACCATTAACCCCGTTGCTAATTTATCAACTGAGCTCGGTAGCTAGCTAGGTTGGTCCCTTTTACTCTAATGTCAACGTTGAAATTATTAAGATAAACGTTTGGCTGTTTTCATTGCGCCATTGTCAAGGTGTACTCACCTCAACAATCATGGCGTCATTTTTTATTGTTTTTGTGACATGTTGTAAAAGATAGACTGGTAACAGGGCGGAAAAACGAAATACGACCTCCCGTTTTAAGGACGCAGATGGAAATATAAGCTCAATATTTTGTTTACAAGCCCTTTAAAGGGCTAAAGAACAAAATGACAAATGGGACCAACAGTTGTTGAATGCGAACCTTGAGATATAAGGCCCTGTACTTCGGGAGAGGTGAGATTTTGATCAGCAAAAAAAATTTTTTTTTTTCAAATATCCATGAGTCGGTTTAGTGAAGATGAACAATTTTTTTTCTACGTTTTGACCTATAAGTTAACACAAATGTAACCCTTTCAGTATTGATGTAAAATTCAACGTCAACGTTTTTCCACCCTGTCAGACTGGATTGGATTTGTGCAAAGAGAACTAAATTTGTAAAGTTGGAGTTATGAAACGTGGATCTGTAAAGGCTAGTTTTCATTAGTGTCGGAGTCGTAATTAGAATAGCAAAGACGCTCAGCGTTGTAATCTAGTGAAATCCGCTCAAGACTACTTCTCTATGATCTAGTCAGAGTCTAAGCAAAAGCGAAAGAACTAAACCAATCGCAACGCGTTAAAAGGAGCTTTGTATAGCTGTATTGTAGCACTGGCTTTTACTAAGACGTAAACGTCTGAGTCGTACGCGTAGTCGGAAGAAAATAGAAGCGTTCTGATTCGTTTACGTCAAGTCAACCACTCGGAAATTGATTTTCACTGAGCCACAAACGCCATTACGACTTCGCTAGTAAAACCCAGTTTGGTAAGCCATAAGGCATTAACTTGTAAACCACGGAGTTCAAAAAATTGGATTTCTAGACATTGATTTTTACAACCAGGACCATGATCCAATTGCAATGTTACGTGCCTCCTTATATCTTAATCAGAATGTTTTGGTTACTGTTTTTATCGCCCAAATTTGTCAGTAGATTTGTTTTTAAATTTTATTCAATTTTCGTAACGTAGATAAGCAAGATGTATCTAGTGTTGTATCCAACTTTTGATAGAGGTTCAATGACGTATAGCGTGTAGAATGTCGCAGGTGTTCTGGAGAATTGCCGCTCGATAGCATCCCTCTGTAATTATAAGTAGGCGTGTTATTTTAGGGTGATACTTTGTCTCCTTAATTTCAATACATTATTAAAGTTTAACTGATAGGTTAGTTGCATCAGTTTATAATGTATTTGTCGGAAATTTGTTTAGAGGGAATATAAAGTTGTGCTTTGTTAATGTTTGTTGGTTTGTTTTTATCCCCCTGATGTATAACAAAGCAATGTCTGGTCCCTAGGGAGAAATAGTAAGTTTTGTTTTCATTCAAGTCGATGTTTCCCCGACTTCGTCTATGGTCTCTGGAAACAGAGACGACTTCATTTGATTCACAGGGCTTGTCTTTGCTTTCAACTATTGCCATTATTTGAACCCATTAAACGACCCAGCGCTTGCTGCTGACATAACTTAAGCCACGTGGGAAACAAACTTTACTTCACACTTGCAAGAAAATGCTTTGAAATAAAAAAAAATTTTCTAGCTTTCAGGACGCACATTTTGAACCCGAAACAATTTTCCCAGTTCACCGTATTGAAGCAACAATGTTTCTGCAACTAATAAACAATAAAAACCCGATTAAACAATAATTGCGTTCAAGGAATGAGAACCCTTCCTAATAAAGAAAGTTAATTCGGGCAAATATTTGGTCCCCCGAAGAATTAAACAAAGTTCCCCTTCCCTTTTGAACCACTGAGAACGTTGATGTGACAAATTGGGCATTGTTATGATGCGAAAAATAAGGGCTTTTGTGTTTTTCAATCTTGATCCCCTCTATTTTATTTCAGTTTGGTGCCAGATTAAGGAAACTGAGAGGATCCCTTAGGAGAGGTCATAAATTCCGCGAAGTTCTTATCAAAGGTGTTCTAGAAGACTTTCTAATTTTTAAGTTATCCAACGAGTACAAGTTGGGTGTATTGACGTGTCCTCAGACGTATTTTCAAAGGCATAGTACCCACAAATAAGGTGTATTCCTATGTGTACCCATAAGTACTGTCTAGGATGTAGTTCCCACAAGTAGGCAAAGTTCAGTTTTTTGCATGTCCCCACAAGAGTGTCCCCGCAAAAAATATTGGCCTTTTGCTTGTTTCGAACAGATGTATAAAGAGGCCAAAAAGTAAGCAAATAAATGCCAAAGTATCATTTGGATAACTGCTGCGGAAGAGGGTGTCCTCGCAACTAGGGTCTGGAAACATGGTCCTCACAAGTAGGCTGGGGCGTGTATGGGTGTATGTATGTATGTATGTATGTATGTCGACTTCGAAAAAGCCTTCGATAGTATAGAATGGTCCTTTATAGATAAAACTCTGAAGTACTATAATTTTGGAACCTCTCTGGTTACTTGGGTAAAAGTATTTTATACCGATATTAGCAGCTGTGTTCTGAGTGTGAGACAGGGTGTCGTGGTGTGAGACAGGGTTGCCCGCTGTCACCATATTTATTTATTTTATGCGCTGAAATACTAGGTAACACAGTAAGGAAAGATAATGAGGTCCATGGAATAAAGATTTTTGATACTGAGTGTAAGTTATCCCAATATGCAGATGACACGACTATGATTTTGGATGGCTCCAAGTCT
>Ga0126342_10003860_pt1 | contig 25160 bp, 17 predicted proteins | sample Cyp1metagenome_FD_92528 | JGI IMG/M metagenome (GOLD analysis project Ga0126342, IMG submission 92528) | Coral microbial communities from Lord Howe Island, Old Settlement Bay, Australia - Cyphastrea 1 metagenome | ecosystem: Host-associated > Invertebrates > Cnidaria > Coral ...
ATCATAATGGGAATATTTTTTGGGGATAATCATAATGGGGATATTTTTTGGGGATAATCATAATGGGGATATTTTTTGGGGATAATCATAATGGGAATATTTTTTGGGGATAATCATAATGGGGATTTTTTTTTGGGGATAATGGAATCACCAATGATGAACTGCTTAGCGGTTTGAACGATGTTGGCCACATGTTCAACCATATTTGGGATGGCACGGGGATGTTCCGGGATACATTAAAAAAAACAAACATTTATCCAAAACTACAGATAGTCTTGAATTTGACTGGACCAGGTGTGTATGATGTGTTGTAGCCATAGCTTCCGAATTGTGTTTCAGAAAGTCTGGTTTATTTAGGTGATTTTCATCACCCTACGTTTGGGGCTAAAAACCCAATGTTTCTGTATGCTTTCTGTTTGGTGGTTTGGCACATTTTTTCCATATATTGGGAATGTCATCATCCCAACTGTTACTCATTCCATCATTTTTCAGAGGGGTGGCTCAAAACCACCAACCAGATATAGATCTATATAGTTATAGATGATGTACCTATTAAAATGGTGATTTTCCATGGCTATGTTAAATAACCAGTAATTGAGTGAGTTTTACGATGGGCGCTGGTGGTTTCGCTATCGTTTTCCTATTTTCCCTACGTGGGATGATGAAGCTCAAAACCACCAGCCATTCCTAGCGAACCATGTTTAGTATTCCCATGTGTACTGTAGGTTAGTGGTGGTATTCCAGTGTTTTCTGCTTGTGTTTCCGCTTAGTTACTAAGTTCTGTTCTGGATATCAAGTCATATCCAACTTATTGCTTGCTCTGGCCCAAGCTATATGAATCACTTGGACGATCCCTGAACTCAACGCTGGATATGGGGATCTCTTAAGTTATCCCCAAGTCACCATGGTTGTTTCAATACTAAGTTATGGACCATTGACTTGGATGATGCACGGGGGGAACCCCTCACATCATGGCATAAGAATAATCTAACTTCGAACCACTAAGTTTTTTCTGAAACCCAAGTTCCAATGGATTAGTATAATCCCATTAAAGTGACCAGTTGGAGTTATACGGTATACCGTTGAACAAAAACCGCCTCCGTGTCCGTGTCAGGACTCGGGTGGCTCACAATGATGAGCCAAGGCGTGGATGTCCTAGGGAGATTTACCATTGATTTATTGGATTGGGATACCCTCTGGTTATTTAACATAGCTATGGAAACTCCCTTATAAATGGAGGTTTTAATGGGAAAAACATCTATAAATGGGCCATTTTCCATGGCTATGTTAAATAACCAGATGGTATATGATCATGACATCATCAATCATCATCCAATAGTTCTCCTCAAGCATCTGATTTACAAGGATTTATAGTTCGTCCGACCGGTCCTAGTATGATATCCCCAATAATAGGTCTACGCGGGATTGTCTGAGAATAGGGTACCCAAAATTCAGGATTTTAGAACCTGATGTTCCCCCTTATCCTTGCGATTTTCGGACAAATCCATATTTGGAAGTTAGTGAGGTGTGAATGGTTCGTAATCTGGCTACAACCTGGTTATATATATATATATATACATACATACATATATATATATAATTATATATTTATACATGCATGAGTGTATATATAATTATATATATATATATGTACATACATACATACATACATACATACATACATACATACATACATACATACATACTTACATACATACATACATACATACATACAGACAGACAGACAGACAGACAGACAGACATACATACATACATACATACATACATATAGGATATATACATATAATATACATATACATTCATGATTCTTCATGTGGGGATGATTAGATCTGCAAACATGGAAGTGTTGACCACTCAGAATGGGGACATACATCAGGAGGAAGAAAGTTCCGTGTGGCCTGCGTGGCGGATCGTATTTCAAGTCGGAATGAATTAACATTCTTTTAGAGCAAACCAGCTGATCCGCGATCCGCCGTGTGATTCATAGAAAACCTGTCAGGAGTCTAAGGGGAGAGGGTTGCAGCAGCTAGTCAAGAGGAAAAACTTTAGTCCTAGTGTTGCAATGGAGATATGATGGGGTCTGACCAACAAAATTCAGATTACGTGGACTAAAACAGGAACTCTAACCAACAAAATTGGGACTTCATCACACCTGGGGAGAGAATGGGCAATGGGATATGATTTTTCAGCAACACCATGGGGTTTTTCCCCAAATAATGTCTGATTTTTTGAGGACAACCCCCAATCTCATGCTAAGAACCTGACTTTTCCACTTGCAATGCCTTTATTGGGGTATACCCAAATAATATCAAATCAATCGATGTATGGATATGGTAAAACTTCGTTTGGCACGATGGGGAGGAATTTCATGTCCATCTCAAGTCACTGCCGAACATACATGTTTGGATTGTATTTCAGCTTCGCAGGTGCCATGGAATATGTACCTAGCTGTGCGCGATTTTCAAATGACATGTAGGTCAATATACCATACATGGGTGATCCGGATGTTTTTATACTTACTGTTCCCCCAAACAGATTAAAAAAGTAAAAACCCACACTAAAATAGTGATGACTTACTATTTTCTATCATTTTGGTGGTTACTATAGTGTGAACGCATCCAGTTGTTTCAAACGATCAACCAATGGAGTTTGGCGGATCATATCAATAGCTCAAGAATGGGGTACCACAACAGTCTTGTGAAAAAAAGGATTATGACAAACCATCAGAGTTCTTGGGTAAATCATCGTGAGTGCAATCTGCAGTTGGCAGTAACATAATATATTCATATATATATATATATATATATCGAAATTAGACAATTTCACATAGATGATTTCCCCCATGAAAAACCATATTTATCCAGGAGATCCCATAAATTTCCAAGGTTTTGTGGTACGTTTACTGGAGGCTATTGAGCCAGTGTCGAGTGTTCCCCCACCTTGCAGCTGTCTTCGAGGCCGTCGAAGCCAGAATATGCACAGGGCCTACAAGGTGCGTGCTTTGCAAAGCCAAATAAATTCAAACCCAATAGGATTATGGTTGGGTTTACCACGTTTTACATATATGTATCTTGTATATGACAATATGAATCAATATGAATATATATATATACACATATATATATATAAATTATACTATACATATATATATATATGGATTATTTTTCTAAGCTCCGGGATCTGCCTTGCGTCCCGTCCCGTGTAAGTAAAAACGCCTTGCCTCCATAAGGGGCCTTGCCTCCATGGGATGATCGGGATGATCGCCACAGGCACGGTGATCAAGGTGGTGAAAGTTCCACATACACCGAGTGGCGGGGATTTCCCAGCACGACGCATCTCCCAGTGGCGGGGATTTTTTAAAACTTATTTTTACTGTAATAGGTAAAGCATCTATATTCGATTAGGGCATAAATTTTGTGGTTTTTACAGCGTTTTTTAAAAAATAATGATCATCAATAATTATTTAAGTTGTGATTAATGGAGATTTACCCTCTGGTAAACGTTTACATAGCTGTTGAAAATCACTATGCTAATAGTGGGTAAATCAACTATTTCGACTGGGCCATTTTCAATAGCCATGTAACAAATTACCAGAGGGTACATGATGCACATGCGTGATCCAAGATATCTAAGTTTCTCAACACAAGAACATGAAGGTACTTATATTGAAATACCAAAGCTGCTAAGCAACTGAGGATATTCTGTCGCACAAGAGGAATATATCTATGTTTGAATCACATAGGGACCACCCCACTGGGCATCGGCAATGGGGATGGACTTCCGGCTGTGGGATTCTATGATATTCTCGTGTGGAGCAACTGTGGGGAACCATGAGGATGGATATTTTCGTGGTCGTTGTCGATTTACGGGACCAATGGCCGATACTGTCATGGTTTACCGAAGCAGAAGTCAACCGCCGATACTGGGATTCATTGACACCAATCAGACTTGAAAAAAACAACTGTATTCCACCAGTGTCCTGCTCTCTCTCTCTCTCTCGCTCGCTCGCTCGTTCTCTCTCTTTTCCTTTTACTCTGTCTCCAATTAGTTGTGTTTGTGCGCTTGTGCTATACAAGGGTGAAACAATACAGCGACACAAGATCCATGCTGGGTTGAAGGATTGTTCACCCTAAAATCTGCGATTTTTTGGGGTCCCCGACAGGAGCCATATCAGCTTCCCTCACATCGATATTATGGCCAATCCACCATAATTATCCATATTCATAGATGATGTTTCCCCATTGAAAACCATATATTCTGGTTGGTAGTTTGGAACTTTTTTATTTTTCCATATATTGGGAATAGTAACCCCAACTGACTTTCACATTTTTCAGAGGGGTAGGTATACCACCGACCAGATATAAAATTATATATATATATTATCCCAATATTCTATGGATATTCCCAGGAATGTTGGTAAAACAATGTCATTTTGAATGTATACAGATAGGATTTTATGACGGGGATCTCTCAGCTTGCCATGTTTTCTCCTCGCCCTCAGGTCATGCCACGTCGCCCTCGCCCATGCGACCCACTTCACCTCTCAGGTCGGTCACGACCAATTGGTTGGTTGTGACAAAGATTAGCCGCTGGTTATTTAACACATTTATAGATGGAAAATGGCCCATTTATAGATGATTTATGATGGAAAATGGCCCATTGAAATAGATGATTTATGATGATGATTTACCTATTAAAAAAAGGTTGATTTTCCATAGCTATGTTAATTTACCAGATCGTATCTCAAATAGTAAGCCAATCATTTAGATATGAAGATTAGATATGAATATTTTCTGAGATGATTATCCCAACCATTTTTAGTACCCATGATTTTTCAAATGTTTACTGATTTTTGATTGGATGTTACAAATATTATCCTATACCCTTCAGCAAATCATTCATCATATCTAATAGTTTCTATTTAAGCGGATTGAATACCATGAACTAGTTACTAATGATTTATGAACATGACCAAAAGTATGCCTATAGTATCCTCCAGTCAAAAATGAAGAGTTCAACCCTGGCAGGGGTTGGAAGATTCGTGTTTACTAAACATGGATTATTGTCACAGATTGGGCCCCCCCAGTGATGTTTGTTGGTTTATAACCCCATCTAAATATAGCAAAAAATATCATACACCAACTTGTTATGAAATAGTTATAAACTAACTTAGCTAACGAACTGGGGGCCCATCCTGCAGGGTCTATGTTAAGTTATTTCTGTGAATTTACCAGAGGGTAATTGGTAGGTGAAATCCACTTCGGTTCCACTTAAATAGAGGATGCATGCGGCAAATGTCGTATCCGTGGATTTGTGAACTTGGGTATACCCTGTAGTAATGGGATTATGTTAAATGACCCCCTGGTATGGTTGATTCCGGGGATAGTTTATAGCATTACAGATTCTCAATTTGGTGATAGGTCGAGAAACCCTGGGCACTTCCTCTACCTTTATTCTACTTTGTAAAAGGGATTCAGTTTAGTGCTTGACCAACTGCAAGTGTCTGCCTACTTGATATTAAGCACATTTATGTACGTGTTGGATCGTTTTGGATTAATCACATTATTTTGGATATGTTTTTCCCAACATCCAACTAGTCGTGGTAGATCGTGGTAGCTGTAACGACCTCATTGCGTTACCATCTATTGGCCCATATCAGGGGGTCTCAAAAGAACCGGATTTCTTCGAGATATAGTGTGAGATTCCATAGGGATGAGTTTTTTTGAAGTACCACTCGATCCCTACAGCCACTATATAATCGATGGGAATTTCAGGATCCTATTAAATGGAGGTACGTTAGTACCATATCAGGCCATATTTTGTGGGGATATTCCCTTATGTAGTTTTAGGATCCTGAAATTCCCATTGATATAAGTACAAAGTAATACTGAACTGAACTGTAGCCCAGCACTACAAATTGATCCTGAGCTAATCCAACACGCGAACAGATTCTAGGCGCCAACGTTGGGGCATAAACCACCCGACCTGGCGTGAAAGTGTGGCTCATGGCGACTGCTTTGTCCAACGGATTGGAAAGACAATCATGAAGCGTCAATTCTTGGGGGGTATCTTGCTCATGAAATCACACCATCATCATCATCATCATCATCATCATCATCCTCATCATCCTCATCCATCATCCATCATCCAATTTTTCATTCCAGGATCCGAGTCATTATCCCCAGCATACCCACATGCGAACCATGGTGCTGGTATATGAATCCCAACATTTGCCCGAACAAAATCACCCAGTCTTGTAGATAAATATACCATAATATACCAGCACCATGGAGCATATGGGATACGGCAAGTCATATCATCCCAATATCATCAAGGGGGTAGCCTCCAGCAATCCATTGAGCTCGGCAATTTCTCATTGCCAACGTGTGATTACAAGATTGTAATAGGAATATATGTGCCAATATATTCCCACTGAAATTATCATTCTTGTCTCACAATATCATACCATATCATATACAGTATATATACTGGTTGGTGGTTTGGAACATTTTTTTCCATATTATTGGGAATAGTAACCCCAACTGACTAATATTTTTCAGAGGGGGTGAAACTTCCAACCAGATATATATATATATATATTGTCCCAATATTCTATGGATATTCCCGCGAATGTTGGTAAAACAATGTCATAAACCATCCCTCGAGTTCACCGTTTTTAGAATTGCTATAAAGATGTAGTCGATATGTTTTTGAACCCTTCCCAGTCATGGGTGGTTTATGACATTGTTTTAACCACATTAAATATGGAAAATCACCATGTTTAATGGATAAATCAACTATTTCTATGACCATTTTCAATAGGTTTTTGTATGTTTACCAGAGGGTACCTCTTCATTTACCTTAGTGATTTATGGCTTCTCCAACCTACCACATTAAATATATCTCATTATCCCATGGATTTTTTTTTTTAATGATCCTCGGACCAGGAAGACCCGGGTGATCGCAATGTCGCCACCCACACGGCCGGGGACGTGTGGGGACGTCGAAGTGCGAAGCCATGGCGATTTCCCCATGAAGATGTTGAATCACCAGAGGGTGTGTACATATATACATGATATATATATATATATATACACATTGTATGTATATACACACATGATATATATATGTACACATGTATTCATAATACATATCTATATAATGTAATATAATTTTGATATGAATGATTGATGATAGACACACACTGTATATATCTTTATAAATTGTAACGACCTCGCTGGGACGTGATGGTTGTAGCCTTTAGTTTCACGTAAGTGAAATGTTACAATTTATCCAGATATTTGGAAAGCATCGGGATATGATCTGGGTTAAGCTTTTTTGAGCTTAGCCCCCGAGTAGACCTTGATTGGGTACAGAATAGGGATCCCCAGTCATGAATGAATTGTAAACCGATTCTTCTTTTAGACTAGTGGCTTATAGTTTGCTGCCATAAATGGGGAATGGAGTGCCTAGATAAGAGTCAGAGTAATTTTGGGCAACCGTATATACATTTCTTTTGTTTGTTTCGTTCACCAGGGTGAACTCGCACTGGAGCTGCTTCCAGGGGATCATGTGCTTCCTTCGGCAATGACGTGGATTTTTTTTTTCTGTAGAATATGATATCGTATACATCAGAAATCATTAGAAATATGAGACCCTAGATTATATACATTTATATTCAGTATATGACATAATACTGCTTATATACTGTAATTGTGGGAAACCCAATAGTGAATCATCCCCAAAATCACCATACATGGTTGGTACATTCAGCCGTCCCCCTGGTGGTAGAACGGCAGATTGGTGAACATCAGTCTGCAGCCCTTAAATTTGGATCCCAATGGCCATATTTCGTTACGGAAGAATCATGGATTCCAGACTCAATTCTTGGAGTTCCATGTTATTTCTTGTGCTTCAAACAGGACACCGTCCCGTTTTAAAAGGGAAATCTTCATCAGAATGGATTCAAACCTCGGTTTGATCCCAGTGGGCTCTGGGAGTTTTTTTCACACTTGCGCAGTGCTTCTACATCGCATCTCTGTCACCTAATCAGGGCCATTAAAACAAGTGGTCCACCATTCAAGCCATCGATGATGGGTTGATATAAGAGATTATCCTGGATTATTGGGGGCTATGAACAAATCCATAATAGGAATATTCACTAACCAACCTGTATTTCATGGGACGGAACATCGGGCTGTTTTTCATGGCTAATCGGTATATCATGGTCAAATATTCTAGATGTTCTAAAGGAAACGGCCCTGGAACGATGGCTAGTTTTAGGTGTACAACTAGGCCAACTTAAATAGATTTACAGTGAAGTCAGCAGTACATCATTTCTAATGATTCTAATGTTGTAAGCCAACAAAGAGAATTGGGTGTGCCCCTTTCAACTCATGGTGCTGGATGATTTTGGAGGATCCTCTCTCGAGGATGGTTGCGCGGTTCTTCCCAGATGTGCCCAGTCGGAAAGCATGTTTGGAGGATTGATGATTTATAGGAAAAGATTGCTATTTCTTATGATTGGTTTATGTGTCTTAGATGATATTTCTCCGTATATTAAAACCACTATTTTTCATAATATGCAGGATATATCTTTACACTCACTCTAGCCACCAGTGGAGGATCATCCCACGTTTCTTTTTTTTTCGGTTAGTAACTGGGGTTAGCCATTTAGAAATGGGATAATCCACTTAGGGACCTGCGCAGCAGGGGTTATTTATGGTTATTTACTTATGACTAAGTGGGATGCTCCTCCAACTAGACAGTCAGAGATAGACAACAGCGACATGGGGCCTGAAAGAGGAGACCTATTGAAGCGCAAGTGCCGCTCTGAATACGGACAAGTCATTGTCATGGTCAGTTCCATGACTTGTTCCATGACATGCTTAATTAAGTCCAGGTTGCCATTTACTACGGAGAATTTTGATTGACTGCCCACGCAAATGTTGGAGGACTAACCTGCTGAATCGAATCTGCGCATAGGTCGCTGCAGCGCTGACTGCTAGAACCTCCTGCCCCCAGCCCATTGCGCTCCGCCCAGGGTCCAGTTGTCACCTCACCCGTACAGGCTTGGAGGGCTGGGCGGGGGCCAGCATGTGCGCAGTCGTATGATGTCAGACAGCACAAATGGCATTGTAGGCCTACTGTAAGTTTAGATTGCTTGGCCCGCAGCGTTGGTGCCAGGGGCCGTCTTACCGACACCCCAGGCGTGAGTTTCCGAGAGGTGCCCGAGCTGGGCGTGCTTTTGTAGGAAGGATTTCTAGAAGTGCGTAGACTGGACCCCGCAGTAGTACAAGGGATCTTGGGCCACCTGCAGAGTACAAAGGAACGGAGTGCCTGAACATCATGGATTGTTTGGGTATTGTTTCGTTGTAAATAATTGCTCGATGCCCCCAGCGCGTTGCCACTTACAACAAGGGACCATGTTCTCAATCAAATCGCCCACTTGCGAATTCACAATGAAACGGGGGGTGAAACAACCCTTTTGTTAAACTTCTAGGTCAAAGGCCATCATTGCACCATGATCTTTAGTTTCATTCCACATTTTTGCTGGTATTGCCACTACTGTGATGTTTCCTATTCGGTTGGCATTGCTGGTATACTCCATGAACATGAACTCACTGTCCAGCATTGAACCGTAGCTGGGGAGTCACAAGTGTGAGGGAAAAATACAATAGCACCAGGTTTCAACCATGTTGTGGGATGGGCGGAAGATGCTCAAAATTGCAACACGGCTGTCGATCAAAACGCTTGTGCCGGGGTTTTTGCGTCAAATTGGCTGGGATGTGTACTCTTTCCTTTTAACATTCCCAATTTGAGAGGTGCCCTGCGAATTTTACCTTAAACCAATTTTGGGACACCCCAACATGTGAAAGCTAGTTCTCCATCTTCCAATGGCAAGTTTGAGGTGCCTTGTGGTAATCTGACATAGGTATGCAAAACGGGGCATTCTTGGATGTTTGACCTGTCAAGTAGTGATGTTCCATAGCTATCTGAAGTTCCAAGACGGTATAGAAGTGTGACCATCGCCCATTTAATGGGTGATGACAATCCACTTGCAAGTTCTACAGTGGTTAAACAACACGCGTAAACCATCTTAGTTCGTACATACATTTATAGATTTAGATTATTTACATCTTGAAAATTGTAGATTTCCAGTAAACTATGTGACAATATGGGATGGGTCAAAATGTATATCAAAACCCATTTTATTACGATAGTTGGGGGAATAAACATCCATTAGCCAGCACCAGCAATGCCATTGGCGCCAGGTACCTTCCTCTGCCGCAGCGATGGCCGCCCACGCCATCGCCGCCACAGCGGCCATGGTGGGCACGCCGTCACGGCCATTGCCCACACAATCGCCACCTAGGCGTTGGGATTGGTCTTAGAAAAATAGTATATCATTGTTAACATGATATGTATATATATATGATTATATATGTATATATATATATATAGACATGACAATATGATAATGTATATGATAATACCTAGACATTACGTATATGATTATATGATATAGAGATAACATAAAACATGATATAGAGATAATATGATCCAAAATATTGACAGACGCATTGCACGTTTACAACGAGATATGTATATAAAGCGTTTTCGGTTGTTGGTTTCAACACCCCAACGGTCAACAACAACCTGGCAACATGGCCAGGCCAGAAAGACATTGGCCCAGGCAGTCCGCAGAGATTGGCCATTTTCAGGGGAATTTTTGTCTAAGTGTGTGCACCACACTTAGTAGCTGACAACTAATGTGGGATAAAACCTAAATATGCATAAAGGATAACAGAGGAGAATATACCATCTTGAGAGAATATATGAATTATCATCAACCACACTTGAAGATGGTCAATGTCCAGGTTGGAAGGGGAAGGTACCTTCAAAGCAACGCGGGAATTTGGAATGGCAACATGGTTTTCCCCAAGTTGGCTGTTTTGGGTATTCTGGGTTTCGCGCAACTTTAAGGCGCGCGGACATGAGATCCCGAAAGGGATTTTTCTCTTTGAAATTGGTAAGGGCAATCCTTGGGTTCGAATGTTTTTTAGTATGTGATCCATTGATTTTTTCGTGATAGACAGACTTGGAATGATAGTAACACTCAAAATTGAACATTTTCTTATCTTGTTGATATCTCCATTAAATTCACTGGCTCTCTTCATCTTTCACTGTCCAACGCACGAAAAAATATCTAGAAGTGGACCCCAGCAATGTTACCCTGCGGCGGGCCAGCCCGCCGTTAAAGGTGACACACCCCTGTTGGGTACGGTTTATATATTGACCCCAGATGGTAATCTAAATGGTTTATGATTGACATAAATGAACTCTAAGACACTTTATATACAGTATATCCATCATCAGTTATTAACATTAAATTTATTAACAAATTATACAATTTTATGCGTTGTATTGTTAAATTTTTCGGTTTTAGGTGTTTACCAGACTAGCATGCAAACATGGAGAGATTAACCCGTTATATATAGAAACTGATGCCACGAATCTAAAGAACCTGTTTTTGGAAGGTTTAGGATTAGATTATTTGGGCTGATTACTCCTGATTGCTGTGCGTCAGAAATTCGAAAAGGGCTAGTGGTTTCTATGAACATAGCAATTCAGATATTGTGTTCCTTGCACCATCATGTGGCAGATATCACACTAATCATGTATCATAAAGTGCATGTCATTTGTTTTGTATGTCTATAGATATCCAGAAATGTATATTAGATATTTGTAGTATATCTTATTATATCCCCGCGCTCCATATATAGAATAGGATACATTACTGTAGATACATTGTTAGAACGTTTTTTGTTTCAATATCGAGGACTATCACAGCCAAACATTTCCTGGCAAAGAATGCTAAAACATTCCAACAACCTATATTCCAGCGGGGGCCTCACCTTGTACCGGTTTATAACGAGGTGGCTGCCAAATCCCAAACGAATGGATGTTTTTTCACTGGGAAAATTGGAAAGAAACCTCTAGAAATGGGGTATTTAATGGGAAAGTCATCTATAAATGATAGATTTCATGGGAAAATCCTCTACACATGCGATATTTTCTGGATTTTATTCAGATAACATGCCATGGCAGTTTTTGACTTCTCTGCAGGGCCTCCAGCGTGACGAAGCCTACGAGTCCGCAGGCAGGGGATTTAACAAAGAACATGGGGAATTTTTGATGGATTTCGTGGGATAAACATGGATAAACCACCGAACATTGGGATTGAAAGGGATTCTACTCATGAACATTTAGGCAATAATTTCGCTGCCTTCGTATTCTTCTATCATTGACTATCATTGCAGCCCCCCAAAAAGGGTAGAACAGTAATTTGTCACCATTTTCGTAGGATTTTACTTCTCTATCTTTTTTGGAATGACAAAGGGTTTTGAATTGTGCTAAGCATATCAGCAGGTGCCTTGCTCAAAACATTCTTGTCTTGCAATAAAAGGGGATGGTCATCCTGGCAGAAAAAGGGCGTTGACGATACCGAATGGTGGTGTTGGTTTACACATCCTATACACAATGTTTTGATCATCGCGGAACAATACGCAGGTGCAAATGGATTCATAAGTACTATTCATAACTTACAACTGCCATACGTCCTCATTAGCCATCACATATTATACATCCTTCCCATTCGCCTGGCTTCCCTATGGTAATCCAGTAATGCATGGCCAGGTTCCTCACATGGCCAGCCGATCCGTAGCCACACCTGCGGCTTGGCTTTTTGCGCTGGGCCACGGTCGAAAAAATAGTGGGAATGGGACTTTTCTGAGGTTTTTCACTTGGGGGGTTAATATGGTTTAATGATGTTTAATGATGTGTAATGATGTTTAATGAGTTTGCGTGGGATTTGATTCGACAACACATAAATCATGTGTCCATATTTGTCCTGATATACGTGATGGGCAATCATAGCGGCTACTACCTGCATACATACAATCATACAACTGGCATATGAGGATGGGTCAAATTCAAAACTTTTCACAGCATCGGGGAGATTCAAGGCAGCGTCAGGTCATGTGCCAAAGTATCTTGGGATCATCGCAATGTCCAGTAGCTGATTGATAAACCGACATTGCCATGGTTAAACGTTGGTTAAACGTTGGTTAATACGTCCATTTATTCGGGATGCTCATCCTGTCACTTTCAAAAAATTGGCGACTTTCCATTGGCATATTGGGTACTAACCGAGGCTTAAGGTCCCAGCTAAGCTAGCTCTTCATGGTGTGGTCATGTCTCCAAAATCTCAGTTGGTCGCGTAGGACACGTCTTCGTAGTTGGATTCACATGATGAATCTAAAATATTTCAGAAGTGTCTTTCGTGCAAGTTCCCTACACTTCAGATCCTTTTAGTATCGGCCTTGAGCACCCTGAGGTCTGATAGCATGGCCCCCCCCCAAAAAAAGCGCACCAGTACTTCTTGGCTGCGCCAAGTGAGGACACCAGAGTTGTTAGAAATTGGTTGTGATCCCACTTAGGATCCGTGGTTGAGAATCCAAAAATAAAACCCGTATAATCATGCATATGGAGGTTTCTTGAAATGGGGGTACCCCCAAATCATCCAAAATTAAACCTTTTTAGTAATATATTTAAACCAATAGTTTGGGGTACCCCCATTTTGGGATAATTATATAAATATATATTTATATATATATACATTTATTTATTTGTTTATTTATTTATTTATTTAGTCCATTAATTGATAGTCACCCATTTACGATGCGAGGGGCCCGCTCCCCCAAGTATGTTGCGCAACATCAATCTGTATCAGCCCAGTAATGTATCCCCTGGTTTCGCCGTATTGTTTCTATGTCAATCCCCTGTTCATATCAAACATCCCCATTGCATGGTCCTATACAGGATGGGGCCTCCAAGATAGCTAAGTTGCCTTATAAGTGGCTTAACTCTGGTTTATGGTAGATGTAACTATAGTATTCATGGGGGTTATTTCATGGTTTATAAACCAACTTATAACTGGGGGGCCCCATCTATGTATCTATATAATGTGTATCCCCTACATCCACCACGGTCTCGGTCTTCGGGGAGCCTGGTTGAAAACGCAAGGCGAAAAGGGTCACATGGACCACACCCAGGCGATGCTGAGACTGAGAGGTGAAGATCTCTATGGCAATGACTCAGGATTGTTGAGGATGTCGTATTTCTGGAATGTGTACATATATATATATACAATTATGCACTATAATGTGTGACTTATATATATATACATCTATATATATTATAATATATATATATATAGACGTTCTTAAAGCATGTGTTTTTTTTCAAACACACATATTTTTTTTGGGGGATACTCCAGATATTGTGGGGTGAAAGTTGGGTCTATTTTGGGATGTTAAGCAATCAATATTTGGGCATAACCAGCCAAAACGAGGATCATAATGGATGTAGTCCATATATATATATATACATACATACATTCCATTCGAGTAAGATACAAAGTGATGCCCCCAACTATAAGTTGGTTTACGCCCCTTTGACTATAGTCTATAGTTATCTGTAGTTCTATCCCAATAAACCCAAACGTTAACCAAGTGATTTGCGTCAACTTAGCTATCAAAAACTGGGGGCTCATCTCGTATGGACAAACCACCGTAGTGTTTTTTTTGAGAACGGGAAATCCTTGGGGTTTCCATATGACTTTGTGAATTTGCCGCGGGGTGAATTGGAGATTAAAAGGGAGATGGTGGTGAATCCAGCAATTAAGTTTACAAGAGAAACATATTTACGCTATGGAGTTTGCAAGTTTGAAGCACCCTAAACTCAAGGTTTTGATTTCACATCTATACGAATACACTATGATATGATATAATATGACATGATATAAGATAAGATAATATTATTTAATATGATATCATATAATATAGTATAATATAATATAATATAATATATAATATGATATAATATAATATAGTATAATATAGTATAATACAGTATAATATAGTAATTATAGTATAATATAATGTATGCTACTCCCCAAGATATACCACTTTTAGCTTTCTCCCTTAAGGAAAGCACTACATTTCTTGAAGGAAGCCATACTGCATGTTTGCAAATTGTCTTTGCAGCATATACAGGGCATTCTTCAAATTGGTGCAGCATTCCAGGAATGCTTCAAAGGAAAATATGCCCTTCAAAAATGCAATTTAGTTATTGAAGAAGTACATAGACATCTTTTTCAACAAACACCTTCATTCAAAGAGTGCGACATTCGTTGAAAGAAGTGCATTCCTTTTCAATGGGTAGCATTCCATTAAAGAAATTCTCTTTTCTTCAGACGGGGCACTGTTAATCTCACAGACGTAGCATTTGTGTTGTTTTTTGTTTGAGCAAACACGGTTCTTATTTGTTCATACTACGCATGCACTATGTCTATCTGGGTACGTACTGACTTTTGTAAGCATAACGTATCAGTTCTTGTACCCTATGCGCAGTATGTTCTCAAAAAAACAGCATGGTTTTCATAGTTTTCCAACAAATATAGCATATTGTAGTATTACTTTGGGAAAAAAATGCATGTTCTTCAACGTAAAGTTAATTTTCTAAAGGAGAATTGTGTTTTCTTTGAAGAGATACTGCACTTGATAGATGCCTGGTATATTTGATGGACTTGTTGTATTTTTTTGTGCATGTGTCACTTCCTTTCCAGAAGTATTGTGCGTTATGAAATGGGTATGTCCTCATTTTATATTGAACAATGCATATCTGCACGTTAAGAAAAACTTCCTCATCGAAAGGAATATTGCTATTTTCAAGAAAAGTGACTTTTCTTTAGACATGTTAGCTCAACATGAAAGTCGATTATACTTGAGACATAGTTTGGACGGGGCAAGAACTAAGAGGTCCTGAAACCTCCTACTTGCAAGACCTCTTTATGCCTGGTCATACCAGAACTTACATGTCTCAAAAGTTTGTCTAGGGGTCCGTTCATGTGTGTATGTATGTGTGTACATATATAGGTATATAATATAATATGTGTTCCTCATGGTCATGGTACCCCTCTCCCCCTGTGGTATGGGGGGTGTGACGGTATCATGGTTCCCCCCTCCCCATGTGGTGTGGGTGGGTGGGTGGGGAGGAGGTTGAAGATGAAGTATATACAGGGAATAAAACATGGATGAGCAATATCATAACCTAGCGCCAGATGAGTAGTAACTGGGTGGCTTATGTATGTATATATATAGATAGATAGATAGATAGATAGATAGATAGATAGATAGATATAGACGATATTCATAGATATAGATAGATAGACTATAGGTAGTTTTCATGTATTATATATATGGGGAATATACAAGGGATTTGTATCTATGCATATGTATATATATATACATAGACACTATTGTGGTACTACACATGAAATATGTATCATATATAAAGGTATATTTGTAGCTTGGAGTTCGTTGCTATGTATTTTCAGGTCGTACAATATAAGTACAACGGATTAGGTACTGTATGTTGTTGCCTCCTCCCCCCTGTGGTGGGGTACGGGGGTTCTGGTGGTTTTCGATGCTGCACATGAGTGTAGATATATAATAGAGTATATATATATAAATAGAACGTACGTGTTATATAGATACGCTATAAGTACTATATAGGTTATATGTATGGATACAGTATTGGTAATACGCCAATCATAGGCAAATGATGAATAGTGTAGAGAATCGCTATGGCTTGTATATAGGTATACCAGGTAGACAAGAGGCATCTAGATACAAGATGTTACTATATGGACAGCACGTAGGTCGAATGTAGATCGCATATGGCTTTCAAATGTCGCAAATAGGGTGCAAGTCGAAGGTTGTGGCTCGCTTCAATGCTTCAAATAGCATGCAAATGGGACTCTGTGACTCTCAAATGCTTCAGATAGCATGCAAATGGTCGATTTTTTGAGGGGGGCTACAATTGGGGAGGCCACGGAACCAGGAACCGGGAACATTTTTTTCAGGGACGCTGTGAGGACCCCAAATTCTACAATCTTTTTAAATCCTTATGAAGATTGATTGATTTGAAAACGCTTCAGATTTGATATATTTTTTAAAGATATGGGAATTTTAATTAGATATGATCTCCGGCAGTCCCTGGCTGTTAATCAACCAGAATATAGTGAGCACAATGAATAGCCATATGACATACGTAGTAAACAATATGTCCTTTCATTTCTTTACATTGAGAAATTAAATAAATACACATATATGTGTATATATATACATATAAGTGAAAAAAAATGTTGGAAAAAAAACATGATATGTCAGTGAAGAACAGGTAGAGAGAATTCAAGTTGCTTGTGAAACTCTGTCTGTCTCAGCTTGGTTCCCCAAACTTCTACAAGATCTCAAACTTCTACAACATTACCATCACCCATTGTCACCTCGCCCAAGTTAAATTAAACACATCGATCTCTTTGGTGCCTCCTACCCGCACTTTATGGTGATGACGCTGATGGTGACGATGATGTTGATAAGACACGTTGAATCTAGCACCATATGAAATTTGGAATGGGTTTCCAAACTTCATATGACAAAAACAATAACACATACAATATCAAACACACAAATTAAAAACACTTTAAAATGGGGCCCTAGTGGCGTCCCAATCTCATTTTGGGTGGTTTCCCAAAGCTTTCCAAAGTTTCAAAACACCTCAAAATGGTGTGTGTGTGTATAAATGTATATGTATATACATATTTATGTACACATACATATACATATACATATATATATATATATACATACATATTTAATCGTATGTATATATATATATATTATATATACATATTAGGTACCCTATTTTGATCTATGTTGCATGCATGCATGTATGCATACATACATATGTACATACGTTCCTATGTACGTATGTACCGTATGTACGTACATATTACATAGATGGATGGATGGATGGACGGATGGATGGATGGATAGACAGATAGATAGATATACAAGAATATAAGATAAGATTAGATTAGATAGATATGTATATATATATATATAGATATACACACACATAAGTATATATATATATTGTATATATATTTGGATAAATATATACATACAAATTCAAACACTGAAAAAAAACACAGCTTTTGTTTCTGTGGCTATTTTTTCAGGGTGGCGCCGCCGCCGCTGGTGAGCAATGGCGTCAACGGCGTGACAATGTCATCGCCACAGGCGGCACTTCTCGGCTGTGGCACGGGGGATTGGGGGTGAACGAAAAACAACCCAAAACCAACCAGAAAATGATCCAAGAATTGATTTTTATAGGATAAAAAAAAATGGGATTTTATATAATGTGATTCTATTCATTTTTTTAATAGAAATTTATATAATCGGATTCTATGGGATTTCATAGGGAATTGAATGTGATTTCAATGGTGATGAAGAAATTGATATTTTTATCGTTATTTCATGGGATTTTACCCTCCGGCAATAGAATCTATAGAATGTGGGGGAAAAATATCCTACAGGATGGTGCCCCCCAGTTATAAGTTGGTTTATAAACCCCATTAACTATAGTTATATCTACCATAAACCATAGTTATGGGAGTTATAAACCAACTTAGCTAACTATGGGCACCACCTTGTATCAATGGGGGATTTTCCAGTGCCGCAGGCGCCTCCACGGTCCCCTTGGTCCGTGGCGCCTGTCGTTCTTCCGGACGGGCTTTCGGGGGAAGGCAGAAGTACGAGTTGGGTCGACCTTGGTGAATACCCTCTGGTAATGACTAACATAGCTATTGAAAATGGCCATTGATAGTGGATTTTCCCATTGAAAATGGTGATTTTCCATAGTTATGTTAGTTTACCAGAGGGTAGGGTAGGTGATAGGATTCCATGTTTTTGAAAATCTGCAAGATGGATTTTCGTTCCCCTTTGGGATGATTCCCGAGTGGTTTCAGAAACAAAAATTTCTGGTGCCACCGTGTTGTTTTTGATGAACCTGAAGACATGGGGCTGACGCCACACATTGTGACTTTTTTCCTCGGGAAATGCCCTGGATCCGGTAGCTATGTGTACCTTGCTAGCCAGTACAACTGCTTGTGATTTCAATTTTGGATTCATGTTTCTTTTGATGTGCGAGCATCTTTGACAAGCATATTTTGAATTATTTTGATGAATGGGTCAAGTACAGCGTAGTAAGCATACTGTAAAGGTGTTTGTGGATCTCTCAAGGTTCCGTCGAAGAAATCGGCAGAAACATGGTGATCGCCAGGCCACATTCTAGACGTTTATCAGACATCATGTTTTTTTATCAGGGAACTTTGCCTTAAGGCCTCAAGGATGTGTGTGTGTGTTTGCCTGTATTCCAAGGCATCCTGCTGTACTGTTGATTCTTGCACCAAAAGCATGCACTTGTAAATCAGAAGGTTTTATGTGCCATTTTTTAAAAGTTGGATCAAAAATTATGCACATTGTAAAAACGGTCATACCTCCACAAATTGTAAACAGGATTTTCACTCGGGAATTTTCATCATTGTAATTAAATGGCCAAGTTATATGGATGCCCAATAATGGTGGGATGACATGGGATGACCACAACCATGTGGCTTTGTCTGAAAATCACCCCTAAAACTTATTGGTTGATCATCATTTTCCATCATGGCACTTTGAGGGCTCTCGGAGCCTCCCCTTGGTGCAGTTGAACGAATTAATAGTGGAGATTAATAACCGTAGTTATTGGGGGTAAAAGTTATTAATCGCAACTTGAGGGGTGAACTCATCTAGTTAGTGATATGATACAGTGCCCGACTGCACCGTCCATGGAGTAGTCACCAAGTTTCCAAGTCGCCATGGATGCGCGCGTCCCCTTTCAGCGCCCGCTGGAGTCGGAAGGTCGAACGGAAACTCGGTGAATCGCGGTGCGATTTTTCGTAGAACTACAGGTCTCAAATTGTTTGATTGGGAAATTCGTTGTGCTTATTGGAGAGACAGGTCGTTTGTTTTCCCATCAACCACAAACCGAATCAGGCGGTCTTTTGGGATGATTGTTTGATGATCGGCTTCTCCAAAAGCTGAGCTAACCATGGTAGCTCCACAGGTTCCCTCAAGGATTGAAAAGCCAGCCTGAATATGCCTGAATCATAGTTGAGGGGGACAGAATTGGTGGAAATCCGGCTTAGCCTCTGGTAAACTAACATAACTATGGAACATCACCATCTTTAGTAGGTAAATCGGTAAATCAACTCTAAATGGGTCATGTTCAATAGCTATGTAAGTCATTACCAGAGGGTTTTCTTACAGGATAGCGATCTCAATGGTTTTTTCAGATGTTTGCACCATGGATTTTGGTGATCTTCTGGCATCTTTAAGAGGTTTTCGGCTTTCCAGTTGACTGTCTGTTGGAAGATTAAACCATGAACTAGTTCGTTATATGTTCCATTAAGCCAACTATAGTTATAGGCCCATGACTTGGTTATAGTATGTTATAATTTATGATTATATCTATACTTAACCCAGTTACAAGCCAAAAATCCATTGAACAAAAATCGAAGCAAAGTCCATTTGGTTAAAAACCTCCTTGTCTCCATGATTTTATTTCCATAACTTGGCAGTTCTCAAAAACATTGGACGAAGCCATATTATACACAGTGCGCCGTGCGCCCATATTGTTGGTTGCCAAATGTTGCTAAATGTTGCCAAACCCTTATATATATATTAATATATATGAGCTACAGCCAAATTTAGCTTAATGGTGAGTAGTATTCGAGCGGTCTCTATTTTTCAGAAATCGAGCTGGGGCTTGGAAAACGATAATACTCTTTTCAAAAATCGATAACATTTACTTATATATATACCAAAACCTGAAAAACGATAATACACTCTTCAAAAAGTGATGACTTGGAGCTATATACCAAATATTGGCCGTGGCCCATATATATATACATACACATATATATATATACATATATATATGAATCATTATAATATATCCCATTGTATCCCCACTGGTGATCTTGAGAAATCTTGACTGAGATGGGCAACAATATCACCGGTGTTACACCTCTATTGTAATTGTATCCCCATTATATAATATTAATAATATTATATCCTCATTCTGGTTGGTTCCTCCATTCTATCGGATTATATTGATTATATCGTAATTGTGACATCCCCATTTCTGTGTCTAAAACCGTCTAAAACTTCCGTCTTCAGACAAACCCAAATCATATTGCTTACATATCCCATTCTAAGCCCAACATCTCCCATGAAACTCCATCAGATACGATGAAATCCCATGAATATAATACGAATATCCCAGGAACATATTTCAGCCCATGAAGGATTACACATATATATATACATACATACATACATACAGGATGGGGCCCCATTTCGTTAGCTAAGTTGGTCCTAACTATTTCATAACCAGTTGGTGTATGATACCCAAATAACTGTATATATATACCCTCCGGTAATTTAACATAGCTATTGAAAATGGCCATTTATAGTTGATTTACCTATTAAAAATGGTGGTTTTCCATAGCTATGTTAGTTTACCAGAGGGTATTTAGATGGGGCCCCATAAACCAACCTCAACATTTCACATACAACGGGGGCTCCCAGGATGGTTTGCCCTGGCGGCAGCTGCAGGGTGAGCGACTCTCTCAGGCGATTCTAATGGTAAAAGTTGTTCACGACCGAAGCCTGGAATCATGGTGAATGTAAAGGGAAATCATAATATAGATTGGGAATATGGAACAATAACGTATATGTAATAACCAATAATATAGGTTGGTTTTCCATAACCAATCATGGAATCATATATTCCCAAAATCATTCTCAATGGGAATTTCAGGATCCTAAAGGTACGTTGGTACCATATTTCTGGCCGTATTTTGGGGGAATATTCCCTGAAATTAAGGCCTGAAAAATTGGCCTTATATATAGTAGGTACCTCCAATTTAGGTTCCTGAAATGGTTTTCAAACATTTTTCTTTTCCATTATATATGGGATAATCCTTCCCATTGACTTTCATATTTTTCAGAGGGGTTGAAACCACCAACCAGTCAAGGTTAGTGAAATATGATTTCATTTACCCAGATGACAAAAAATGGATCTAAGTACTTAGATGGGCCATGGGATTAGTTAACCAGTGTAACCCAGTTACGATCATCAGTTGACTAGTCCCATGGCCCATCTAAGTACCTTCTGAGGCAGTATTTGGAGTATGATTTCGGGGCTTAAGTACTTTCTCAGGAAGGACTTAGATCCAGAGGGACTATAATTCCTTTGGGATATTGGGATGTTGGGATGTTGGGTAAAGGTCATACAACTATTTTTGAGGAGTCATACCATCTATTTTTGAGGACACATACTATTAACAGATATTAACACAATACAGATATTAGCAGTATGACAGGCTAAGATACAGAGAACATCAACATTTGTAACACGTATACATGTGTCTATGCATCGGTATCAGTACGTCTCCAAATGTTTCCAAGATTTTCCAACCCTGGACGTTTCCAGTACCCCACCGCACTAGGAGGGGAATGCTTTCCGATGTGGTTTACAGAACTCCGCACAATGCGGGCCGCCCTAGATGGCTAAGTTGGTTTACATATAACTCCAATAACAATGGTTTATGGCGGATACAACTATAGAGTTGATAGGGTTTTTAAACCAACTTGTAATTGGGGGGCCCGACAGCTGCAATTTTTTTCCAAATCTTTGGCTCCTTAAAGGTCACTAGTTATGACCTCACACTGATTCCAATGATGGCTTGGTGGGGCTCGGTCCTGTCGCCGTAGCAACTCCAAATCAATGAAATGGGGATGGGTCAAAACCGTATCCCCCTGGTGAACATCAAAATAGCTGGTAAATGGATGTTCATCCCCCTAAAAATGGTATGTATAGGTATTGATCCATAGCCAAATGACTTACAGTAATTGGATTCAGGGTTTCAAACTACCGTCCGATCTTTCATAACATCGCTATGGAACATGGTCCATTCAGTTTGATATGACTTCCCCTTTAATGATTTTAGTGTAATGGAAAAATATGGCTGGGAAATCCAAATCCAAACACACCAAATGGAGTCGTTGATGGACAAATGAATAGAAACCATCGAATTTCATTGTGTTTTTCCATGATTTTCCACACTTGACACCCGAGGGTATACAACTGGGTGAACAACATGATGATTTACCCTAATATATCATATTTCCATGATTGTTTAATTTGTTTATCATATTAATAACATGAAAGAAGATTTTTTTTTGAGTTGGTTATATATATATATATTATTATTATATATTATTATTATTACTACTATTATTTATAATTATTAATTATTATTATTATTTTTATTATTATCATTATTATTATGATTATCATTATTATTATTACCCATTATGAATGATTTCCAGTGGGATTATAGACTAGTAAATACGTGTTTTTTTAAACACAAACTTGGACCTTGGTGTTTTCCAGCTGCCGGGCAGGACCCCGACTGGGATCAGGCCGGCTGCTGGGCTTGGTCCTATGCTGGGAGCCTCAGTTGGGCAGGGCGATGGTGGGGTAGTCCTATGGTATAGCTATGGTATACCTATGGCGAAAATAGATAACTAATTTTAGATAACCTCTGCCGTTTTTGTACTTCACATTATTCAACACTTACATCTACATAACCTCTGGATATTTTCGGAATATTTGGCCCATGATTCTGGCCAGTTTGCGAAGTGGAAGGCATGGCCCACTTCGCCACGTTCAATCACCAGTCAACCGGGGTCAACCGTGGATTTTCCCTGACAAAAAGGGCTGGGGCAATGGGGGGAGACCTGCATTTTCAGAAGACACACCAAAACTGGTTGGTGGTTTGGAACATGGCTTTTATGAATTTCCATATATTGGGAATTTCATCATCCCACCTGACTCTCGCATATTTTTCAGAGGGGTGGCGAAAAACCACCAAGCAGAAAAACTGGGGATTGAAGCTCCCCAAAAAGATCATCAATTCACTGAGACAATAATTGGGGAGACACATCAAGAGATGCAGGAGCTTTATGATGGCTTTATGGATTTCTCAGATCAACTAGGCTGATTTTTTGGTGATGTTCATGACTTCTTAAGGCGATGTCGGGGAGTGGACGGATGTCACCGCTTAAAGCCCCGAATTATTTTTTGAGCAATATCATGAGCAGCAGAAGGATTTTCCTGTCTAACATGATTATTTGAGGAGAATTTCTTGGGGTACAGTAATTACCCGCAATAGGAAATTCTGTTTGGAATTAGATAACCCACTATAAACACTATAAACATTGCAATAGGGTAATTCTTGGGGTAGCAGAATTTGTTTATAATTTTGGAATTCATCTTGCCCACTGCAGCCCATTGAGAAGATTTCCTGCAACTTATTTCCGCAAATTTTCGCAAAACGAGATGGAAGTTCATGGCTATGTCCGGTATGTCCCTGCTTCGGAAAATTATCTAGAAATCGTGAATCGTGTTTTTTTTCACACTCATCTCAATTACTAAACATATGTTGGAATGAATTATATGGGATTCACCCTGCAAGTAAAGAGACTTCCAAGTGGGGATGGTTGACATCCCATACCTTGGGGTATACCGACAGGGACATGGCCGAGAATGTTGCGGTTGATAGGAAACCATAGGAAACCTATACTTAAAGATAGTTCTTCAGGCACTTGACAATGATTTGGTTTGCCAAAGCGACCCCTCCATTAAGATCGACGTTTCGATCTTCAAAGATTCTCTCGGACAGTACCAAACGCGACGCGAAGTGCATTTTTCCGCATCACCGCAGGTTCGCTTGCACAACCGCTTGCTGGAGCAAGCCAAGATCATCCAGTCGGAAGGACAACAGGCGCAAGAGGAACAGCACGAACGAAGTGGTCCCTGGGCGCACCAGAGATTGCTTCGATTGGAAAAAACACCAAAGCGGGGGATTTTTTGGCGATGTTGTACAGAACTCCTTTTTTAACCATGAACATATCGGGATTCTGAGCTATGAAATATATGGGAATAGAACTGATGAATGACAATATGAATCTATGTGAATGATAGTTGGTTGATGATTGGCTCAGGGGTTATCTGACCCTTGATTGGGCCTTATCGTATGGGAATCCCGTTCTAGAACG
>Ga0126342_10003861_pt1 | contig 25159 bp, 17 predicted proteins | sample Cyp1metagenome_FD_92528 | JGI IMG/M metagenome (GOLD analysis project Ga0126342, IMG submission 92528) | Coral microbial communities from Lord Howe Island, Old Settlement Bay, Australia - Cyphastrea 1 metagenome | ecosystem: Host-associated > Invertebrates > Cnidaria > Coral ...
CTGCGTAAAGGGCCCTTGAGCCAGTCAGGATTGACAGCACGGGAACAGGCTGTTGCGCAACACTGGACAGCGGCTGCTGACATGAAGTTGCATGTTACCCCTATGTTACCCCAACATAAGACACTCGAATGGTCTATCCGGTGATTTCACACATATATATATATATCATACGTCATATATATTCCATGAATGTCCATAACATCAAAATGAACAAATCCCGGCACCATCCTCATATCATCCGTAAAAAACGACCGTGGCTTCCCCCCCCATCCTGCCGCCGCTAGAGAGGTGACATTGTCCGAGATCGAACGCTTCCAGAAGTTAGCCGTGGATCGAGAAAGTCGAGTGAAGGTCCGCGAGAAAGCGACGTCGGGACGTGACGCGACGTTTTTCGACGTGAACTTATCATCCATGGACACCAGGGGAAACCGTGGGAATGGCCTGAAAAAGGCCGAAGGAACTTAAGATTTCAGCCACAAGAGAATGGTGCTATGAATGGGAATATTCTTGGATGGATTTTAATGTGACTGGATTGATTTTGTTGGGAAAATCTACAGGAAACATCAAATTTGATGGGGCTTCTGTAAATTGTTGTCATCCAAGTCTGTGAAATCACATTTTGGGGCCAGTTTCAAAAACTGTTATAGTTATCATTATTGGTATACCACTTAACCACTTCATCAGTCGTTTTTTGGTTGTCGAATCCGGGGGCTCCACGATTTTTTATTGATGAAGCCACTGAACTTGGATCCCAACATGGCAATTTGTTCACTGTGCCACTGCGCTCGCCAGAACGGCTGTGGTTCCATGTTAGAAGGGAATTGTGTTGGTGACAAGTTGTCATGAGCAGCTCCAACTAGCTGGGAATGAATCAGAGATTGTGGGATTTGCTACGCGATTTGTGTTGAGGTGCACAAGTTCACTATCTTTATGTGTCTATTTCTGACATGCCAACCATTCAAACCTTTCCCAGCTGAAAATAAATCCCAAGTTCTAAGCCTCAAGAAGCCTTGATGTCATGGCTATTGGCTGGATCATCAATATCGAACACCCATTTGCGGATCATTTTTCCTGTGGCTTTCCGGTGCTTTGTCGATAAAACAACATGCCAGTTCACTGGAGGGTCAGCCAACATGTTCACAGAAACTGAAGGACTGGGTGGTTACAAAAATCTTCAATGTCTTAAACCTGCGTAACCCAAATCGTCAGTTTCACTAGAGGCTATCCCAGATGCCTGTGTTTTTTTGCTCGGCAGGAACTGCAACTTCGTTTGGTGAAGCGAAAAGAGCAACGAATTACCAAGGTGCCAGGGAGTACAGCTGATCATGGGGATCTTATCAGCATTGGGAGTCATAATCAATGATGATAGCTGAGTTGGTTTAGTTCACTAGATGAACATAGTTGAACTCAGATATATATATAATTATATATATATTATATTATATAAACATATACAAACTATAATTCTGAACATATAATGTTCATGATGATAGTTCAGAACTATATAGGATTTTTGGCAGATATCATGGTCATCAATGAATGTGTTCCATGTAATCTGATCCCGTCCCCTAGATCTTAAATACACACTGTATACGGGACCCCAAAATGAAGAGATCCAGGCTAAACCAGGGTTTCGATTCGGGGGGTACTTATATAATATGATCGGGTGAAGGGATTCTCCATCCCCAATCACCATAACTATCCCAATTATGATCGCAAGAATCATCCCCATCATTTGTTGGATATTAGTCTTAATCAGTCATAGTCATCCTCCAATCATCCTATATTATCCTATGTTATTATCCTAATACTAATCCCAAGTATGTTTATTCATCCTCCAAGAATCATCATACTAATCTCAATTACATCGTAATACTAATCCCAATGTTTCGATTTAGGTGGTACTTAGGTTGAAGGGACATCCCCAATTGCCACAACCATCCCAATTATGGTCCCAGTAATCATCCTTAATCATTGCGGGGTATTAGTCCTAATATGTCCTAATAATTCATAATCATCCTCCAATCATCCAAAAAATCTATGTATTCCTATGTTATTATCCTATATATGATCCTCCAATTCATCATCATCCTCCAACATTAAGGTAGCTATTGAACATGGCCCATTTATAGTTGATTTACCTATGAAGGATGGTGATTTTCCATAGTTATGTTAGTTTACCAGAGGGTATCCATAACATTAGAGGATTGGGATTGCCCTGGCCCAGCCGTGCCCTGATAAAAGGCCGGTGTCCCTCGACCCGTGGGCGAGCGAGCCGACGTAGTCAGCGAGGGGGGCTTCTCCAAGTGGGGCGCCGCAGGGGCATTTTGAGCTGCTGTGTGCAGCCATAGAGGGGTGAGGATATGGGGCAAACATAAATGGCTACAATATGCTACAATACTACAGTATAATGGATACTTATACTATACTTATGGGATCTTATGGGTTATGTGCTAAAATAATAAAGTTAAGTAATTGATAATAATTGATACAACTTATGGGCTACACTAGACATTCAACACTTTCCAGCATGGTTTTACGAAATTTTGGATCTATTTGGATCAATCATTCGTTGAGTCTTGTGAAGTTGAAAGCATCATGTTACCAAGATGTCCCGGTGAAGCATCGGCAATATGTTGCCACAACACAATGTAATGTCCATTCAGTTCTTGCAATGTGGTACAGGATGGTACAGGCAGGTTGAAGGATATTTCCAAACATATCCATGCCACAAATATGTTTATTGTTTAGGGAGCCCCTTAGATTCTGCTTCATTTTGACCTAACAAACTGGTGTGTCTACTGTCTACTGAACCGAATGCCCTGCAGAACTGTGGACATGGAAATTGAAGATGTCATGAGGTCAGAATTTCCCCTTCCACAGCCAGTCCCCATGTCAGGCATTGGGGTGATTTTTGTTTTAATGAGCAGTGTTCAAAACCCTTGTTGGTTGATTACTATCTGGGGTTGGTGATACTATCTATAGTATAACCATGTATAGCCATGAATAACCATGTTTAACCATGTATAACCATGTATAACCATGTATAACCATGTATAACCATGTATAACCATGTATAACTTAGGGATTATCACCATCCATGAAATGGCAAATCCATGGAACTCCATTCTTAACCCAATATCTTTAAAGGGACGCAACGACATTTTTCGAGTTTTGAACACCACTCTGTGCTTTAAACCACCGCACTTGGCAGCAGTTTGTCGCTCAGTTTGTCCGACATTCTGGACGTCAAGAACGCCTTGGACTTGTATGTCACCACTGGGCATATCGAGGACGCTGATGGATCAGCAGTGCCCAAGATCCTTGGTTTATCCCATGGTTGATACAGCTTCGAATCTGGGTATTTTGAAACATACCAACATATGTAATTAACACACCCAGTTCCTTGTACTATTTTTCTCCATTATGTTTTGTATGTTTTGATATGTTTTGTGATTTCCCCATTATGGTACCATCTGGATTTGTGATATGTACCCTCTGGATATTTAACATAGCCATGGAATCTCACCATTTTTAATAGGTAAACCATCTATAAATGGGCCATTTTCCATGGCTATGTTAAATAACCAGAGGGTAATTGTCCTAGGTCCTAGTCCATTAGTTAGTCACCATAGAACTTCCCAAACTCCGCAGGAGCGAGCTTTGCTGGAGTTGCCCCGACAAGGTGGGAATGAACATGAGGGTGAAATCACCCCAAATTCAATGGCTATTGTCATAAGGAAAACCCATGGATTATATAATGCAGTCTGTTTCTGGTACCCTGTTTTCAGACAAACCCTTGTTCAAGTAGAGTAACTTTTTTGTGAAGCATCAGTGAAGTGTCCATTTTTTGGGCTATGACGGGTACGAATCTTTTTCATGGATCCATTATCTTGCATTGAAGCGTGTGTTGCTGGCAACCAAAAGTCACCACCATCTCTGGAGCGCTGCGAGCTGCGCCACCCTCGTGGCGGTTTCCCGACAACCAGATTTCACCCAACATCATTCCGAAGCGTGTCAACGTTGGAGCCAATCTTGTCGGAGCAAACATCCGGTCTCAACTGCAGGGCGGTGCCCCCCAGGATATAACACAAGTCATGATTAGTTTAACGCAAGTTCTAAACCTATGAATGAGTCAATTCAGAACCTTTGTAATAAATATAATAATAGTTCTTACATCGTCTTACAGGAGTTATAACTCAATTTAAACGTGTTTAAGAGAAACATGTCTAAACACACACAACTAGTTTTAAGACATTGGAAAATATTAGCGAAACTAACTATTTTTTTTTCCACTGGTTTTTGTTTGTTGTAAAGAAATGTTCTTCTGCGTTTTGCAGTTTTGGTTCAAGCTAGTTTTTTTTTAAAAGTCTGCACACTTCAGAGTTCAGGAAATGGACCTCAACGAAAACAAACATGATATGCTCCAAAATAGGGAAGAGTAGTGTGTGTTAGGAATGTGCTAGGAATTTGTGTCTGCAGGTGCGAGGGTGTTGGATCTGGGAACCAAAACGCGTATGTGTTTTTTTAGTTTAGACATAGAAACAATATGAAACAATCTGGGTAAATTATAACGACCTCACTACGACCTCACAGGAAACATGGTTAGTAAGGGAAATCATCCCAAAATGGCCTTAATTCAGGTTAGTGAAATATTAAAATTTACCCAGAACAATGAAGAAAGAAAGCAGGGTGCCTATAGAGGAAAGTCTCCATGCAGTGCCATCCTCTCATGTTTTTTCAGGTGCCATCCTCTCCCAAGTCCCACCGGCTACGAGCCTGGTCACCTTGGTTCGGGCCGCCCAACAGATGACGGGTAGGATGGATATGAGAAGCACCCGGGTGTTGAAAATCCCACGTTTCTTGGCAATTTTAACCATAAAACTGGCGAAAAAAATGCTGGTTCAAACGTAGAACCTAATAACATCTAATAACAACGTATTTATATTTGCATAATTTTAGTAGGAAAAATGGTGATTTCTGTCAAATTTGGGGTACCGGGTACTTTGAGACAAACCAGCTTTTGCTTGCCACTGTACATTTTTTTCCTGTCCAGGTTCAGAGGCTTTGAGTGGATGAATGAGCTGGAAATCAAAGTGAAAACCAACGATTGTGACACCTACCCTGAGGATCCTGAGGATCCTATCTACTTATCCTACTGATTTTTGATTGTATAAGTAGATATAAGTAGATCATAAGTAGCATCAGTCAAGATGAGTAGGATCAGTAGATAGGATCCTGAAGGTAGACCTAAATGTTGTAAGGAATTCGAACTTATTACTATTACCCTCTGGTTATTTAACATAGCCATGGAAAATCCCTTATAAATGGAGGTTTTAATGGGACAATCATCCATTTCTCTGGGCCATTGTCCATGGCTATGTTAAATAACCAGAGGGTATATAGTCAACTAAAGTATAAAAGTTAGTAGCACATATTATAATTATCTAGCAACATTTTCTGGCATGTTCTAACAGTATTATCAACTACCCTCCAGCAAATTAGCATAGACCTTGAACATAGCATATGTTTTTTTTCTGTAAAAACTAAGCTTCCTATCTCCAATTTGGAAGGGCCTATGTTAATTGGGGATGCTCATTATCAACTATAATGGTTAACAAAAAAGTTCAAGACTATAATTGACTATAATCAATCAACTATATATTAACATCATCATTATAAAACTATGATTTACCAATTTAACATATATTTTCCATATAGATTACATTAGATTACTATATTAATAAATGAACACTTCACATACCCATAGTCATTTAGAACTATTGAGCATCACCACCAATCGACCCTGGCGTCCTTGTTTTTTTTTTTCCCCAGGTCCTGGCAGAGTTCATGCAGTGCGACGTGGGAAGCTCCGAAACCGCGGTGTCCTGGTTGCATGGGAGGGTGAAACTTGGTGAAACTGATTGAAGGTGAAGCGAAATTCATCATTTTAATAGTAATTCCCTGCAGATATGTTGAAAAGTGATTTTTATCATTATTTTTCTGATTTGGAGTGGACGTTTCCATCCTTTTTGACTCATTTTGGAGATTGCTATAATGGGCAATAGAGTTGAAGATGTTTCGTTTCTGCAACCTTTTCACTTTCTCGTTATTCGTTATTCTGAAGGCTGGTGGAGGATGGGTTGGTTTGGTTGGATCTTGTGAATGGTACCTGTAAGGTGGTTCAAACCTCACACATCCTGATATAATTACAGCCGATAAAATCACCATCATCATCATCATCGTCATCATCATCCTCAACAACAACAACAACTTTGGGAGACAACTGACGTCACCGAACGATCCTCCTCGCCGTGGCGCATCCGTGGCGCCAAGGGCGGCCTCCGACCACGCTACGATTCCCTGCTGTCCTTTGGACCCTTCGAGGCCAGCATCATGCACCGAGATCACCGAGCAAATCATGGTGAAAATATGGGGGAAATACCTGAAAATATGGGTAAATGAACACTAGTCATGGTGAACATATGGTGAAAATATGGGGAAAACCTGAAAATATGTGTGGAGAATGATTTCTTGAATAGCGATGTTCCAACACTAATCATGAGTGGAAACTCCAATCTTTCAAGCCCTATTTAAGGGTCTATGTCAACTTTACTGATTTTACTCCAGGGTACATCATTCTTCGGACATGTTTTTTCTGCTTTGATATTTGATATCCATTGGTCCATTGAATTGATATCCCCCCAAAAAGTATAGTTTCATGTTAGACATACTTCTGTATGATATACCATGATATACTATGATGTACTAATATTTCAAATCCCAAAATCAATCTTTAAGATTGCAATTTGATCCTAGCTACTCGTGTGTCCTCGTCGATGGCAGGGCTTCGTACAAAAATGGTAAACCGAGACATGGGTGGTTTACCATGGGAATTCGGGATGGTGTGGAAGTTTCAATATGTTTCAATATTGAAGACAAACATCAGTTGCATGTACATAATTTTCGCATTGTTTGAGCCCATCGTCTCCTTTAATCAGACATGGCAACGGGAGGATTCTCCATTCATAGGGGATTTCTAGCCACGTTTGATTATCGAAGGGTTGGCCACGTAAATCAACAGTGACCTCACGGGCATTCGTGACCAAGACATTGCTCAGTGGCATTTGATCGGCCGGAAAAACGGCCAGGTCTATTTTGCTTTGGAGCTACTGTCAACCTTTTTTGGAGAGGGAAATGCCTCTCAATTTCGCAATGTTCACATATTTTCACTGTGTATTTGCAGAGTGTTGGGGTTGAACCCTGTGGTTTGGTGGTTCAACAACTGTTTTGGTTCCAAAGAAACACCACAATCCATTTATCTGGGTGGATCAAAGACCACGAATTAGTTGTTTGGTGGTTCAACTAGTTTTACTATTTGTCATGAGTGATTTTTTTGTTTCTAATACCATTAACATAAGGCTTTATTGGTTGAATCGCCCATTTTTAGTGGGGGCTCCATGAAAATCTCCCCCAATTTTATCCGATTTTTTATCCTCCAATACACTATAACATTATATATTACCATCTGGTTATGACTAACAGTTCGCCATGGAAAGATCCACCATGTTTAAGAACGGTAAACCATCTATTTCGATTAGGGCCATCTATACCATCGCTATGTTAGTCATAACCAGAGGGTAAAATTATATATAGTGGTTAAATATAATTATTATCCAACCATTATTTATTGTTATATATTATTACCCAACCAGAGGGTTAATTATATTCTTACAACTATAACATTAAAATGGTTGGATAGTTCAAGTTCTATGATAGGTTCATCAATCCCATCCCCTTAACGAAAATATGAAAAACAAGCCCCCCGTTATAACGAAACCATGGTAAAAAGTAGGGAAATTCCACATCAGCACGGGATGATTTATTGAGTGTTTATATATTAGGGTGATGGGATTAATTTGTTGTTTATTATTATTATTTTTATACATATCCCTTTTCATGTTCTTTTCATTTCCTTCAATTTCGTTTCATTTCCTGCATGTTCCTTCTCTTGAAAAAAAACATTACCAATCCAGACCACTTGCATGTCGACCCACTACTTAGTTGCCAGGTGGGCGACGCAGAGGTGGAGCACTTCGCCAAAGGTTCACTGCGCCTGGAATTGCAGGCGCCTGGGACGAAGCCATGGGGAATACTATGGGATATGATGGGATATGATGGGATATACTTATTTTTTGGAGGTTTGATAACTTTTATGATGGTGCCCCCCAGTGATGGAACGTTGGTTTAGTTTTCACCCCATGAATTCTATAGTTATATCTACCATAAACATAAACATCCATAAACCATAGTAGCAAGTCACTTATTTCAGGCAACTGAACGCGAGATCGAACGGGGGCGCCATCCTGTAGGGATAAGTATGCACAAGTATCGGGACGTAATCAATAAAGCCTGGAAGTTTTAGATAGTTTATGTTGAGTTTCTAGACTCGGCTGGGCACGATTTGCCATAAAATTGTAGAACATAGTCCAAAATGGTAGTTTACCTAGCCAATCATGGAGATTTCCCCCTTTTTTTTGAGGTGTTTCAATTTAGGGTTTACCCTGCCATGGTGAATCATGGCAGTACATCATCATCAAATGTAGCAGTGTCGCAAATGAAATTGGGAATGAATGAGAACATATGGAAAGCATCATCTATACTGGTTGGTGGTTTGGAACATGGCTTTTATTTTCCATTTCATATATGGGATGTCATCCTTTCCATTGACGAACTCATATTTTTCAGAGGGGTTGAAACCACCAACCAGTATAAATTAAGCTATGATGGGGATATCATTGAGATATGATGAGATAATTATATGACCACAGATTAGATGTATACTGTGTATATATATAATTAATCAATATCGGATATGATCGGATATAGACAACCGACAAATGTGAATTATGTGAGTGTGTCTGAAAATGACATGGCCCTTTTAATGGGGACACATGATCATTTCCCATGGGATTTGGTGGGTTTCCCTAATAGTTTTCGTGGGAACAGCTAGGTGAAGGGTAGTTTGATCCTTGACATGGTTGACATAAAAAGATATTGCTTGCAGTGTATCTAAGATTGGCTATGTTTAAGCCAATGGAAGATATGTGAAGCAGATCGTTGTGTATTCACTGTTTTTGTTGCCTTAACTAGAAATTGTGGATTTTTTCGCAAGCAAATTTTAGGGTGATTTCAGAAACCAAGACCAAAGGTAGGGGTTTTAGACAGTCGCAAGACATGTGGATTTTTCAGTTTTGCCAACCAAACGTAGTGAGTGATGAGTTTAGAAATCGAAACAACGCTGTGAACTTCAAGCAACCCTTCCGGTGGCTTTACTAGATGAGAACAGGGTCTATGTAGCATGGTTCAGCAATATTTCACCATCAACAACCCACCATGTAATACCTATACTGGTTGGTGGTTTGGAACATGGCTTTTATTTTTCCATATATTGGGAATAATCATCCCAACTGACTAATATCATCCTATATCAACACCGGGGAAAGAGAAACTGAAACCTGTCTAATTGGCCGCAAGCTTGGCGAGGCGTTTTCCTCTGGCGGGTCGGCTGCCTACGTGTGGAGCCCCAGGCATTGTTGGATGGCTTAGATGATGGAAAACCCTCTGGGAAACATACAAAAAACGATGGAAAATCACCATTTTGAATGGGTATATCAACTATTTCTATGACCATTTTCAATAGCTATGTTTGTTTGCCAGAGGGTAAATCACAGAACAGGACAGGTGCATTGGTTACCCCGAAAAAGGACCTGTCGTCACCACGGCCATGGGTGCTGCATCGGGATGCCGATCCTGTCGAGTTGGGAAATGTTGCAGGAAGATGTTTCTTTAAATTTTCAAGAAAAATTCAGAGGTAACAAACATGATAGTTTTATTGGGATATATTTATATATAGTTGATTAATCTGGAATCATGGATAGAATACCAACTTTGGATCTCTTTTTGGGATTCTAAACAACTTCTGGTTGAAGCCAAATTTTTGAAAAACAGCAACGCAGCCCACGAAGAAATTTAACACTGGTTGGTGGTTTGGAACATGGCTGGATTATGACTTTCCATATATTGGGAATGGAATGTCATCATCCCAACTGACGAAATCCATCATTTTTCAGAGGGGTAGGTATACCAACCAGATTATGATTTCATTGGTTGGATTGTTGGTGAATATCATTGAATATCGCATCTTTGATGGCGACATCCAAAGATTCCCTCTTGATTTGAAGATTTTGAAGGTGAACACATGTGAAAACCATGGTATCAATGGGAATTCCAGGATCCTAAAATGGAGGTACTGTACCATATAGGCCAATATAGGCCTTATATATGGTAGGTACCTCCAATTTAGCCCTATAGGTTCCTGAAATGACCATTGATGGTATTCTTGTAGAATTTCCCTTCTCGAATGCATCACTTTTCTAAGCCCTTCCCCTTCTCAGGTTCTTGGTCGAGCCTCGCTGCCGCTGGCGGCCTTGTTGGACTGCACCCCGCAGGTGCGTCACGGAGATCTCCAGAAATTCCATGTAGCCGGAGAAATCAGAGGTACCCTCTGGTAAACGTTTACATAACTATGGAAAATCACCATTTTTCATGGGAAAATCCACTATTTCTATGGCGATTTTCAATAGCTATGTTAAATTACCAGAGGGTAACAAACATGATGGTTTTATTGGGATATATGGGATAATCCTTCCCATTGACTTTCATATTTTTCAAGATGGTTAAAACCACCAGCCAGTTATTTTTTGGAGGTGTGATAACTTTGGATCTCTTTTTGGGATTCTAAACAACATCTGGTTGGTGGTTTGGAACATGGCTTTTCTTTTTCCATATATTGGGAATTTCATAATCCCAACTGACTAATATTTTTCAGAGGGGTTGAAACCACCAACCAGTTATATAATTAATGGATAGAATAATCTGAGATATTGGTCAATACAATCCGCTGTTCTTAAACTTGGCAGTTGAACATACTTCAATGAATAAATGGAGTTTTATAGCTGGAATATGGTCCACCAGAAGTATGCAACATCAATCTATATAACTTCTTTACCCCAATTCCCCATTGAAAAGTTGGTTTGGAACCTCACTTCTCCAGTTCAAAGCCCCAATTTTAGGACTTTAAATACCAACTTTGGATCTCTTTTTGGGAGTCTAAACAACATGTTCTGGTTAACCCCCTAGCAACATCAATTGAACATCAAATCCTTCCCGTTCTTTGACGTCGTACAGCACTGATTGGTATTTACGCTGTTCTGGGCTTCACCAAACCTCGGGGTCTGTGTGTAATATTAGATATCTAATCATAGATATGTGTATACAGAGTATACACATAATAATCATAATAACAGTAGATATCACATTGGATATATAATCATATTGGATAATATACACATATATAATCATAATATATAATATTAGACTCCAGTCGAGGCTTCAAAGATCGGCTTCTTCAATCGCAGGATCCCAATCCGGTGGTCACTGGCACCTTGTACTTCGGCTCAGAGGCTCCACGGGGGGCGCTTCGGAGTGGTTGGAGATCGATCTTGCCATGCGAAATTACCATCCAAAATGAGGATTTAACCATCACACATGGTGGCATAATATGGGGATATATGATGATATATGGGTTTAATATCTCTGAGATAGTGATATTTGGGGATATATGGGTATAGCATATCTCAGATAGCCTCTGGTAAACTAACATAACTATGAACAATCACCATTTTCAATGGGTAGATCCACTATTTCTATGGCCATTTTCAATAGCTATGTCTGACATAACCAGAGGGTAGTCGTTTTTGGGGATGAGTCAAGTTACCTATGAAATTACCAAACTGGGGCAAGACCTCCAGCTAGCGGGCAGACTGACTGGGTATCCGGGCACCAGGCTTTTGACCCATAATAAAAATGGGGAGTCAAGAAACTACTAGGGGTTTCTCAACCATATGATAGTTGGATATAGTTGGTAGATTGTGATTCAGTGATGTTGTCATCTAAGTTGGTATACCCTGCAGTAAGCTAACATAGCCGTGTTCTTTTTTAAAACGGTCATGTTTTTGAGGTAAATCATCGGCTTTCATGGGCCATGTTCCATCGCTAGGTCAAAATTACTAATTAGAGAGCAGTTAATTGAGCTGCTGTTTCTGGTGATCTTTGCCATACTTCGATGACGTTATATTTCAACAAAAATACCTATTTGGACAACTTGTAGATGGAAGCTGCTTGAGGCACCTTCGGATGAAAGCAGACTCCGTTCATGCATGTTTATACCCCATATGAAGGTTACCAATTGATCCATATCACCTATTCTTTCTCGAACATTGGCCCTCCAAATTAGCGGGATATGGATAGTTGCACATGCGTGCAGCATGTAGGTTGTATATATACACATATATACACAGTTTTATGTAATATACCATCATGAATGTATATAGACACTAGACCATCATCCACTCTCAGCTATATTTCAGATGATTTTCCCACCATGCCACGCAAGTTGGTGATCCCCGGTGAAAATTGTGTTTGTTGGTTTATAAACCCCATTAAGTAATATCCACGATGAATCAATGTATCTACCATAATTGACTATGTTAACATATCTATCATTTGTAATTTTATAGCGGTTCTAGCCCAACAAGATAGAAGAGTACTTTATCACTCTATCTTTGTGGGATTTTATGCTTTTCCATCTTTGTTTGGGATTGCTATATTGTCAGCGTTCAAGAGCTGGTCATAGCACTGTTCACCTGCGAGGAGGATTCACGCGTGCAGATTGCAGCTGTCCGTTACAAGGCCGGAACGGGCGGCGTTCTGAATAGAGGACTGCTGGGTGACAGTATGATCTTGTGTAATGGAGCATAATGGTGCAGAAATACATAGACTTGAATGACACATGTATATATATATATACAGATCATGAATGTGTGTATCATGCCTTGCTGCTGATTTCCAATATGTGTTTCCTGGCGGTTTCTAACATGTGTTTCCTGTTCAGACATTGGGGACACCCAAAAACTGGAACCTACTCCTAAAGGCGATCAACCATCTTACTTGTCGAGACCGAGATGATGGCCTTTAGTGTTGAATGAACACAGCTCAGATACAAGATTTTGAACAAGGCTATCTGAATATCTACATATATGATGAATATCTAGAATTCACCATGAAAAGGGAAAAACATTGACCATCATGAACTAGACTGTTATCCCCTTTAAGGCTATCTCAAGGATCAACCCTTCCCGACATTTCCCGACAACCGCTTTTCGTAGTTCCATCGCTCTGACATCGACTTGGGAACTTGGCAATTGAAAGATCTTGGGGATGTGATCCCCAATTACTTTCATATTGTCATATATATATAATATATATATATATATATATGTGTAGACACATATATACAGTAACCCCAAACAAAAGTTTGGAAACCTGTACTTTATCGTTTTTTTTGGATTCGGGTTTCCCTTTCCTGTCCTAAAAATTGGGATTGTTGGTGGTGGTTTCATCTTTTTGGGATGGTGGGGTGCGAAAGTGTATCCAAAATCAGGCCCGATGGCGCAGAAGTATCATCCAAGAGCTGGAAACGTATACCCTCCGCCGTGGAGTGTTCGGGCAGCCCAGCTCCGGCGGCTCCCGGGGGCTCCGGGGTGGGGCGGTTGGAACATCCCTTGATGGTCTACGTGGATGATTTGGTGGTACCCCCGGTACCTCCATTGTTTCGGAACCCATTTGTGGAAGTGTTCATCTGATATTCCATTCATATGCCATTAATATATTAATATCCCACTATCATCATTGATATTGATGGCATATGAATGGAAATCGAACTCAATGGTGGGGTTTCAAGGGCTGAGGCTTTTTCACCACTCCTCGGTTGCAGAGATATCCTTTTCCCACTGGTGAGTTGATAACATAAGCAAACTCCATTGAAGCAACAAACGGAGAAGATCGGAGAAGTACCTGATGATGATGATGATGATGATGGTTGTTTTTCAATGTTTTATTATTATTATTATTGTTATTATCATTATTATTAGTAGTATTATTATTATTGCTATTGATTGATACCTGGTGGCGGCCTTTCCCAGTCTTTCCCAATAGGACATGATTGATTGGTCCAAAATAAATCGTTGCCCTGTTTGATCACGATGGAACCATCCTATTGTTTGGGCACCTATAGTGACTCGATCTATTTTTCTGGAAAGCCTTTAGTGCCTTCGGAGAGAGGGAATCATTCATAGCCACCTCAGAGTCGGCCATCCTCATAAGAGCACATTGGGGGATCATGAAAACCAGAGATGTGTTTCTGGTGTTTCTGGTCCGTGAAATTTTCCCAGATTGGGAAAGCCCTGGTTTACCCAAGAGTTTATTTTTTTGCATTTGTGTTTGCAACCAGGAAAAATCACCCTCTGGTAGTCAAACGTGGCAATCGAAAATCCTCTATCAATGGAGATTTATAGCTAGGAAAATCATCTATGGATGGGCAATTACCAGCCGCGTTTGATTACCCGAGGGTGCAGACAATTTCCAATATTCCATCATATTCCTTCTGATATTCCATTCATATGCCATTAATTAATATCCTATATCCATCTATATCCCACTATCATCAATTAACATTCCATTTTTCTTGTTTCCACCAACCAACACAGGACCCCCCTGGCTGTGGCAGAAGCACAAGCTCCAGGTGCGAAGACGACCAAGCATTTTATCGTGATTAAATGGTGTTAATATTATATAATCAACAATATTTTTCGGGATATATTTGTGGGATAATATGTATATATATATACATGTACATATATAATTAATATGTATATATATATATGTAATTAAATATAACATATTATTATTTATACAGTAGCTTTCTCTAGGCAGATGATTTGCCTATGAACATTGTGTTTTCTTCCATTGCCCAATTAGATTGCATTTGATTAGCAGAGAGTATCAAATGGGTTCTCAGAGAATATTGAGATGGACATAGAGTCTCTCTCATGTACATATATAATGTATACACAATTATACACATATTATTCATTATTCCTATATATATATATCTACATATATATATATAATATACATTACAAACGCTATAAAGATATCATCTAGCTGTTCCTGGCCTAGGATCATGAAACAGGTCTGATCAAAGCTGAAGGAACCGTGACGAGATATCTATGAATATATGTATATTATACATGAATACATACACGTCCTTATATATACATATATGTACATATATGTACATAGACAGTGTACAGAATACACAGTATGTAAAGTATATACACAGTATATCATATATACAGTAAATATGCAGTCTATATACAGTCTATTATACAGTCTATATACAGTATATATGCAGTACAATATATATATACACGGTATGTAGTATATACAGTATGTACAGTATATAAAGTATTTAAAGCACCAATGTATATATATATATATATATGCGTGCACGTACACATACATGATACACAATCAGTTAGCATATCAGACGCGTAGGTCTTGGGTGTGTGCCATGTATGTATGTTTATATGTATATAATATATATATATATATATACATAACATGTGTACAATACGTGTAGATACCCTACATTTAAAGTTTGTTTGGAACCTCCTGAAAAGGACTCCCAACCAAATCATCCTGACTTTTGGAGATTGGGGGCATGCTGTGCATGACAGCCATTTGTGCTCGATGGCGGACTTGCTAGATAGATGAGCTGGCAAAGTTGCTTCAAGCCAACAGGAGGACCATCAAGACAGAATGGAAGGCAACGCTTTCTCGAATATCTTTCCAAATCATTATTATGAAATGGCTCTGGCCGCCCAAACTATCCAACTCCACTCATCCGGGCACAAAAATCGGTTTCTGGACACCAGGTAGCACCGTTTCAAACTCTTTTTAGAATCTTGTCAACACAATTTCGCTACATCTTGAAGCTTGAAAAATTACCAAAGTTTTTGGTGATCAAATCACTCAGCAAAAAGATCACCCTGCGCCAACCATGGCAGCGTTTCGCTGCGCTGATAGCAGCCACTGCCGGCATCTTTCTAGCCACGCTGACGTGGTCCTTCACTGTGTCCTCCACTTGGTGTTTCGCGAATGCCCAAAGTATCAATGGACCCTTCATCAGACTTCGACATCTTCATGTTTTGGGCTTTGATCCTTGGTGCGAATAATTGCTCCAAACAAGGAAAGATGGTGGAAAAAACACATTTCAAGTGGTGGGTTGTTTCGGAGTTTTTGGTATTAATTATATCAGGGATCATTATCATTGAGATTTGGTTTGTGGGTAACTCAACCGCAATGATAATCTTGTTAATAGATCATTTAGAAACCATCCAACTTTGAACTTCATTAATTATTTTTATAATGATAACCTACGAGAGATAACTGTGGTTTGCGAAATATCCATCACTTGAACGCTTTGCTGATTTTACTTGTTTGAGATTGCAAACCCATTGATGAATGGCTGCGGAGCCAGGGCCTCAACTAGAGGAAATTCTTTGATGCACAGAGACCAGGTTCATTAACATCCACGAAGGTTTAAAGTTCACCTAAATGAATTTGCAAATTCAACCATCTCAATCTTGGGGCAAGGATGAGGATATGGTGTATGGTTCCAGATATTGCCAGATCAAGAAAAAGGGGTAGAACCTCATCTACATTGTCAAAATTGGAGATGGATGCGCAAAAATGTCGAACACTTATTTTTTTTCACGCACAACAACCAACTAAGCATCCATATACTTTTTACATTTCAATGATTCATAGCGTCGTCTTTTTAATGAACATTTTATCTCTATCTCAATGAATTTATTCACCATCTCTTTTCATGTGTTGGTAAACGTCTGGTTTTGGAGTTTTTGAACATCACTTGAACAAGTATCTGTTCGAGATGTTATCGCCACTACTTTGTCAGCTCATGTGAACAAATTAGGACATTTGGGAACCCCTTCTTAACGGGGTCTTAATTGCTTTAACCATCAAAAATTGGATAACTCCAAAAAGAAAACTTCGATTTTTCTCTGAACCCGAAAAAAGAACAGCAACTCAACAAAAAACACCACATGTTCACTCAACCGGGAAAAAAAAATCCTGAGGAATTGTACAGATTTACCTTAGCCCCTGGTTTTTTCCTCACCCCAAAACCCATCAGCCGAGGACTTGGCGAAGATCTCCTCGACGACCCTCCGGGAGCCGGGCTGGCAATGCAGCACCGTGGCCCTGGGGGAGCACGGGCAGCTCGTAGGGCCAGCGCTCTGTAGGTCCTTGCTGCCCATCACCAGATGCTGGGAAGTCTTTGGGGGGCGCTAATGTTGTCATATTTCCAGTCTATAGTATGTCTATAGTATACAATATATATGCATATTGTTATATAAATATATTATGGGAGTTACATGTATATTATATATTGTTTATGTTTATGAGATATATATATATATATATACACGTTTGAATGGGTAGAATTATGTAACATGTAATGTAACATATATAACTTTGAAGGGTCGTTGTGTGACAATTTCACATTTTGTAGGTTTGGACGGCATGCAAGCTGGAAAATGGTGGAGTTTTTGCATGTCTTTTTAATTTTGTCCTCAAAAAGGATGGTCTTAGGTGGTCAGCTTGAAGCCCTAAAGTATCCTAGAGGACGGTGCCCAAGGGTTCGTTGGGCATCCCATTTTTCCCAGGTAGACCATGGCTAACCCTGTAATAAAACATAGCGGAAAATCGAGCAGTTCGATGATTATCCCAGCAAAGCTCCAAGGCTCCACGTTCAGGGAGTTCCCATCGGCCCGCCATGATCTTCTGCTGAGGACACTTCTACTGGAACAATATCACCATCGCTGGTGTAGCTGGGGCCGGCGCAGGTGCCAAGATGTGCCTACGAAGTGGAAGTTCGCTTCTGCCGTGAGTTTTCTCATGGGTTATTCAATGAACTATGGCATGAGAGATGTCGACTTTTGTTTGTGAAAGAAAATGGTACATATATTACGTATAATAGTTCAATATATTTATTATAAATTAAGATTGTTTAGATCTATTTGACTACAATACATTAAATACATCCTTGAGGGAGGCCAGCATCAAGGAGCAGAGCCAGGATAATTTGGGAGGGTAGCTGAACTATTTCGAGTTTTGAAGGAGCAGTTTCTGCGGGGGGCAAGGGAAGATGACACCAGTTGACAAATAGTTTCTGAGATGGCTCAACCACGGGCCATATTTTGTTGGTTAATGTCACATAGTGTTGGTTAAAGCAAGTATCCACATTTCCTGGTCAAAACATCTACTGATACCGTATCACTATACACTGTACTCCCACTCTGTAGGTGGCTCAGCCACCAGCCAAAAATTCAACATTGTCTGAATTAGAACCTTAAAGCCTTGAATGTTTTGGTTGGGTGCATCCCCCAATGTTTTTGACGTATCCCACTGTTCTCTCCGTAAATATTCTATGTTTCATCCCATGCGGTTGTTACCAAGGCTTCTGGCAGGATTCTGACTATTGAGATGGATTGGTTTAATGGAACACCTACAGGAAACGGATGTTTCTTGTCATTAAACCAATCCGCACCTACAGGAAATATGTGTTTAATTTTCAATGGATTTCAATGGATATGTCTGTGTTTCTCAATTGCAATCTTTAACAACAAGAAAAACTGGGATGAGCACATGAAATCCAGTGCTGCCGCAGGTGAAAACTGCACGTCTTGCAGTTACTTGGATCTTCCCATAGGAGGCCCTTGGCCTCGCATTTCCTGCGATGAGATAGGACCCTATGAGGGACCTTCCAGGCTGCACCTTGGCTGCGACATGGCTGCGACATGCGACGAACGTGACCCCCCTGGCTGGATCCACGTGGGATGATTTCAGGTGAAAAAACCACTTAAGTTGCCCAGATGATTTTGGTGGACTGGGACGACCGAAAAGTGGCCAAGCCGAATTTTGATGGCTTATTGACATGATTGCTCCAATCCATTGTACATAAATTATAGCCACCAGAGAGGGAAATATGTTATTTAACCACTTTATCAACCAAGTTTCCCCCCTTGTATTTGGGGTGTTGGAGCAACCTTGATTGATATATTGTAATTCTCCCAAACTGGCACAAACTGGCTTGGGACTCATGATTGCTGAATTTGGGGATGGGAACTCAAAGCCAGTTTGATAAGAGATTTCAAAAAGTTTGGACCATTACCAAACTCAGGATTTTTCCAGAACGTGGTGCTGGTAATGTTTGGTGCTGGAGTTTTTGTTGTTGGAACCCACAAACTTTTGACGGTACAACTCAAATGGTTTTCTGCAAAACTACCCATATAAAAGAGACGATTGTGACTAATTAGTGACTCGACTCTTTACCCGTCCAACACTTCATAAATGTAGAATCTAGTTATTTAACATAGCCATGGAAAAATCACCATTTTTAAGAACGGTAAACCATCTATTTCGATTAGGGCCATCGAAAAACCATGGCTATGCTAGTCATAACCAGAGGGTAATATGGTCAAAACCATGGCTTATCTTCTACCAATGGCACCGGTATGGCACCGGTATGGCACCGGTATGGCACCGGTATGGCATCCCCCAATAGGGATGAGTTTACCCATAGTTTACGATGACCAGTTGGCCCATGGGTTTCTCGATGGAACTTGACGATGGGGACTGTAGGTTTCACTTGAAGTTGCCGACATCGACTCGACTTATCTCTGGAAGTTCTGGAAGTGTAACTTGACCCAAAAAAAACAACACAGTGGGATTCTGCCATTTGATGATATAGGTATAATGGATGTATAATATGGTATAATGGTATAGTTATCCCCACAGCGGTTGTGTGAAGGTGTATATGACGTTTTTTCTGTGCCTTGGAGTTGTTTCTTCCGAGAACACAGTTGCTGTGAGTCGATCGGTTCACGACAAAGTTTTTGCAGGAACCCATGATGTTTACCCCTAAATACAACTGGTTGGTGGATTCAGATATGTCATCTCGATCCAAAACATCTGACATATTTGGGATGCGTTGAACTGCGAGTGCACTCACCCTAGCCACAACACTAGCAGGAAGCAACTAACACTAGCTGGTTGTTAGTTTGGAACATGTTTTATTTTCCATAATTAATATGAGATAATCCTTCCCAACTGCCTTTCATATTTTTCAGAGGGGTAGGCTCAACCACCAACCAGAGGAGTTTAGAAGCTACAGTCACTTCACGTGACAGAACCCATCGCCTCGCAGGATTCAAATCGTTTGAGACCGGGGATCCTGGAGCCGATCGCCAAAAAAATGTGCGACCGCAGCTGCCGCAGCTGATCGTCTTAAGGTAAACCTTGGCGAATTTCCAGTGAGTCGTGGGTGATTTTTCAGCCATTTTTTCAGTGAGGAATACAATTTTTCTACGAATTCAAGGACACATTGTGCGTATCCAAGGTTGGCCGATGTTAGCCATATATTCAGAACGAGAAGGATCGCGGAGATGGTGTGAAAAGCAGCTTCCACTGTTGCGCTAGTTGGTTCATGTTGGTTCGACGTGAGAGTAGCATCCACTAAGGGGGGCGTCGGCAGACTCCTGGTTGCACTGTATATTGATAGTATGTGACCATTTGTGGGATATCAAAATGTGTCATTAATGGTGACACTATATTATATCCACTGAAATAGTTTCAAACTTATGAATTTTTGATAAACTGTCATTTGACCCCGCGGAATTGGGAAGCCCATTCCCATGGTTCCATGGTAGAAGTCCCCGTTTGGGAAGTGCAGATGGGAGTCCTTCCCTTGGGTGCCAAACCACAATTGCATCGAATCCGACATCATCAACTAAGGATGGGGATATACTAACCAAGAAAGGGCCTTTTTTTTGGGGGATATAGTCAACGAATGTCAACGAACAGAGTTGATTTATCCACTGGCATTTTTGCGTTGTAGAACATTTACTTGGCAGATTCTTGGTACAAGTGTGATCCGTGGCACAACAATGTCACCTACCAAAGATCATCCATTCACTGACTCAGTTTCACCATCTATACTCTAGTTTCACCCAGTGGGGAATCCGCAATTTCAACTTGTAAATCATTTACCCTCTATGTAAACGTTTACACTTCGCGAACTGGAAAATCACCATTTTGAATATAGTCAATCAATGTCAATCAACTACAAATGTGGTTTTTCACCTAACATTTACAGTTTGCTCTAACTGGAAGATCTGTGGCATTTGTGTCATTTTCAATAGCTATTTTGACATCACCAGAGGCTATCATCCAGATGGTCCCCGAGTCGCAGGTGCGGGTCATCCTGCAGCGCCCGGGCTCATGGAGGCTGCAAAGGGGCTCATTGTTGGGGCTACTCAGAGGAGCGGTTGGGGTTCAACTGGTTCAACCAACCCAAAATTTGGGCTAGATAGGGCTATATTTTGTTCTGAAGCTTTCTTCGTTGGATTTCAGGCAACATCAAGATTTTGACCGAAAATCGGAGTTGAACATGGTTGATATGGTTGGGCTGGAAAAAAAACGTCAACAAACATGGGAGTTCGAGCAAAGAACAGGGTTTGACCAAGAATCCAAACTCTTTTGTTGAGCTTGGGCCGATTGATGCAGCAGTTGACATCAACCACAAGCTCATCACTTGGCTGCTGCATAGTATAGGGGTCTCTCTGCCACATAGAAAGAACAACATAATAGGCAGTTGTATAGGAAAAAAACGTGTGGGAGACGTTCCCATCATGCTAAGTTAAGGTAAGCATAATAGCATACCCACAACCTTAAATTCAGATTTGGGATTCATCATATAGGTAGATTGTGTGGATTGATTTATCCAGCAAATTTGCACTGTATATAGTATAGTTTCCGTATGTATGTGTAGTTAGAATGTATATATATATATATATTATACACTTGTATATATATATATACACATTACATACATATATACGAGATTACACGAGTATATATGATACATGTAGGATATACATATATGATATATGCAATTTTTAATATATATATATAATACAGATTATGTATAGGATATAGGATATAATAGGAGATAATAGGATATACTAGGATACAATAGGATACAATAGGATATAATTGGATATAATAGGATATATATATATATGATATATGTGTATATACCATATATATATATTGTATTTTTATATGATATATTTTTATTTATATACTGTACATACATAGAATCATTACAATCTGACTACATTAAATATACTTTCCGGATCTTGAGCGGATTTCCCGGTTGGCCATTGGCCCGGCTTAGGTCCAGATCTTCAATGCCACATGCTTGGCCTCAGACTCAGGGAGGGATCGCGAAGGGATCGGAAGGACTCAAGGTCTCTGGGTCACCCCAAGGCCCCAAGAAACTTGGCAGTTTGTGAGAAGGATAAACAGAGTTGGGGATAGGATATGCTCGATTCATCCCTATTCTGAAAGAGAAATCTTGAAATCCTATAGTCGTGTTGTTAAAACGATGATTTTGGCCGAAGTCACATGGAACTTGGATGATTGTTTCTAGTACAGTATACTGTCCTTGCAGACTCAACGGCTCTCCAAGTACTTAGCTGAGGACCGGACTAGGACATCGCTAGATGATGCTTAGGATGGAGGGGATCATCTCCAAATTTGTTGTGATTTTTACCCTCCGGTAAAGGGCGGCCCCCCCAGTTTTAAGTTGGTATAGGCCCCATGAACTATCATTGAGTATGTACCATTCAAAGTATTTTTCGTTAAATTTGTGAACAAAATCAACTTAGCGAATTTGATGTTACTACCATACTCATAAACCATCATGAAGGTTAGTTATACTAGTGAATTAATCCAACTTAGCTGAACTAGGGCCCCACCTTGTAAGGGGGGACGAAACTTGAGGTGCCATCGCAGCAGATTTCACCCGACACGCTGCAGCCCTATGCCAGCTACGAGGTGAAGATAAGGGAAAGGCTGCAGTTGAGGTTACAGATAGGTCAAATATAGGCCAAATATGTTTTTTACCATGGCGAAATATAAACCCTTGGGGAAAAAAACAACTATAACTATGGTTATTTAACATAGCCATGGAAAATGGCCCATAGAAATAGATGATTTTCCCATTAAAACCTCTATTTGTGAGGGATTTCCCATGGCGAACTGTTAGTCATAACCAGATGCTATAACTATGATACATTAAGAATAATGCTTACAATATACATTAAGAATAGGTAAACCATCTATAAATGGGCTATTTTCCATGGCTATGTTAGTCATAACCAGAGGGTAATGCATATATCCACGTTGCTTCACTGGAACTGCACTTTCAGTCCTCCCTGCGGGATGATCCCCAGTTTTTTTTCCGGTTTTTATCCATTGCTACCCAACCTGGTTATGTCAACAGTTAGCTATTGAAGTCATGGCCATAGAAATAGTGAGTTTTCCCATTAAACATGGGTGATTTTCCATAGTTTTTTGTATGTTTACCAGAGGGTAGTTGTTTGGGTGATGATTGGATTTCTGTGTTTTTTTTTTGTTTTCATCCCTCATAGCAATGCGGGTCTTACATTCTTACATCTTCCCGAAGTTCTTTTCTTGGGTCTCAGGCAGGTCTGCAGATTTCAGACGTTTGGAGCATAAACATATCCAATTGTCCGGTTTCAAATGATTTCCATAGAAATCATCCAAATCATGGGTTTTTGATGGGGGGAAATCTGGTTTTGAACCACTGTATTTTTTGGTACGCTACCTAGAGGCAAACCATATGGCAATGGATCTGTCCAACTGTGGTTTACCCCCAGATGGCAATGGTGGTAAAGTTCTGATACTTCATCGGAATTGGGGATTCCCTATTTTCAATTATTTTCATGACAAACTCATACAGGACTCATACAAAGTGCTCCCCCCAGTATTACTGTGAGTTGCCTTTTTTGCCATCTAGCTATAGATATGTAATGATATATCCATATATATATAATGATACATATAATGATATATATATATATTATCATAATAGATCCTAGTTAGTGGAGTTATAACCAACTGACCGATCTTGGTGGCCCCAATTTGTATCTGGCCGCCAATCCCTAGAGCTGGTCTTTGCCACATCCTTTGGTTGATGGTCAAGGAGATCATGAACATATATATATATATATATGTATATATATATATGATTGTTAATCGTCAAACATCAGACTTTCATCACCAAAAAGATCAAACAGGCTTTATGGTAATTCTAATCAAAATTACGGGCGTTATGAACCAACAATGTTTTTTTTCAACCACACACAGTTTTTCTGGTCGCATTGGGGAACTGGTCACTTGGGGATGATGTCGACTCCACTGGTAGCATCCCTGACACATCGACAGGTGCTTGGACACAAGACCCACTTCACACAGACCGGCACTGGCGCGAACGTCTCGTTCGAGGTCGGCAGTTTTTGTGCTGATGGGCAGTTTTTGTGCACAGGCCGATAAAGGCCGGTTTTGTGCTGAGTGATGCTGAGTTTTGGCGGTTTCAATTTCTCCATAATTTTAGCAGTGACTCTCTGATAACTCACATAGCGATGGAAAATCACAATTTTTAGTAGGTAAATCAACTATAAACAATGGCCATTTTCAATAGCTATCTCAAATTACCCTCCTGCAAACTAACATAGATGTTGAAAACCCACCATTTGTATATCATTTTTCTAAGGAAACCCTTGGTTTTCCACATCATTTTTTTTCGTCTCCCCCAGGGTACTTCCTTCCAATGGATCATAGAGCAGTGTTCCAAACCCCTGTGGTTTGATGATCATAGGGGATTATACTAACCAATCAATATATATATAATAATAATAATAATAATAATAATAATAATTGTATATATATACCCTCTGGTACTTTAATGTAGCTATAGACAATCACCATGCTATTAATAGGTAAACCATCTATAAATGGGCCATCTATACCATGGCTATGTTAATCACCAAAGGGTATATATAATAATTGTATGTATGTATATATATATATGGGGATTATCATCATCCATTAGGGGAATTATTGCGAATAGAGTGTAGGCTACGGACCATTGTATATTATCACAATTAGACACTCTAGGATCCAGCACCAAAGGGGCACTTCAAACTGGCCTCTTTGGCTCAAGACCCACTGCAGTACTGGAGTA
>Ga0126342_10003862_pt1 | contig 25159 bp, 17 predicted proteins | sample Cyp1metagenome_FD_92528 | JGI IMG/M metagenome (GOLD analysis project Ga0126342, IMG submission 92528) | Coral microbial communities from Lord Howe Island, Old Settlement Bay, Australia - Cyphastrea 1 metagenome | ecosystem: Host-associated > Invertebrates > Cnidaria > Coral ...
CAAGCACCTTTCAATCCATCAGTGGCTTCGCTCTGCCATCCCTGATTCACAACAACCAACCTCTCCTATAGGTTTCCTATTTTTGAAACTTCCGCCACCGCCTTGTGCGGTACTACTGGTATAGTGTGATTTAATGTAGCATCATGTATCGTATGTTTTTCTCGGCATGTGTCCGCAGATGTGAATCTCAACAAACACGAATGCGGGTTCAATGAGTTGAGTTAGACACTGAAAATGACTAAAAATCATGAAAGTAGCAGTATTTTGGGTTGAAATGCCCTGCACTAGGTAATTACATGTATTTACTATATGGATAAGACCAAACATCTGGACATTCCAATTCCATACGCCTCTAAAAAATCGAGCTTTAGCCGTTGTGGAGAGTCCATTTGGAGCGCCATGTCCTGCACCTATCTCGGTGGTCCCGTGCTCTGAGAAAGACACCTGCTGCTTTTCGAAGGACACTTCGTTAATATTCCCACGAATAGAGCCCGAAAAACATAACATTACATTATGAAATTGGATATTCATATATCATATTATATATATATTATATTATGAATACTATTGTCATAAATATGTATAAATTATATATATATATATATTAAACAACCCGTCGAGTTGTTCCCCAAAAACATGGTCGCCCACATTTCCTGGGACATCTAAGTGGCAGTGGGATGTGTGATCCGTAGCATGCCGTAGCCATCTGGATTGTACCATAATAGCTGAAATAATCTGAACATTTGTTGGGTTCAAAATTAAAGACCTAGGCGAATAGCCATTTGTAGTACTTCCTGGAATAACATGAATAACTCATCTGTGGAAAACCCAATAACTCATCTCACAACTTTAATTCGTCACCTTATCCCGGACCGGATATACCCGGAGCCCGCATTGTTTGTATTGATTCATGCTATCACCATAACGTCGGCCAGGTGATTATAACTCACCAAGATATATAGATGTGGGGATCTGCTGGCCAACCATTCCAGCGGAATCCCCACAAACCTGGGGATATCGCATAATATCACCAGAAAACAATGGGGATGTGCTTCAAACATGTTCAGATATTAGTCATTTGCAAATTTTACCATCCCCCGAACGAACATACAACACCTACCAAATAGCGGGTTGGAATAGGGTGGAATTGGCTGGGATTATTTATCCAATATTTATCCCATTGTATCATATCATATGTTCCCATTGTAGAAAAAACCCGCATTTCATCATGAGATATTCACCAAAAAAACGCCCATTCCTTGATGGTTCAACACTCAATGCCCACAGTCCACAGCACGGGTCGGCATCGCGACGAGAAACGGGTCTCGACGCATCAAGCTTTTTGTGGTGACACATGGAAAAACAACAGACTTTTGGCAGATGTTCTCCATGGAAATAAAAAATCTTGGCGACCAGCAACGAATATCCACAAGCGAAAACATGCGAAAACCGCCATGGAAGGTCCAATATTTCCTCAGCCATGTGGATATGGATTAGATTGATTAGATTCTTGACCAACACAAGGACGAAGAGGGATACAACTACTCAACCACGGGAGTTGTGTCCCTCAACCACGTTGGCATGATCAAAAATCAACATGTTGCCTTTCTGGAAACAAAATGAGCAGAAGAAATCCTGTATCTGGGATGTTGCCATTTTGTATGTGACGCTGCTCTCATCGTTTACCCCTCTTAAGATCTCTAATTATAGATCTCATAAGTTCTCCATGTCTCCCTGGCAATTCGGTGAGACTGTGATTCTTCGCTGGAAAGCTCCACACCACTAAATCACAATGGCATGGGGAGGGACTGTCGACTGGGACATACTTCTGGATATATTATATGGGTTGGTCATGATTTGGGTATGGGTCAAACTTAGGTACCCCAATAATTGGATGGTTAATACTAAACTAGACTAACATCTGTGGTCCCCTAGGTCTTCCATTTTGACCTACATCCATTTGTCTAGGGATGCCATTCCAATAGGGAAAATGATGGTAATCCATGATAGTCCATTGGGCGTACCCGATTTTCAGACCCAAATTCATTCATCATTCACCGAAAAAAGGCTCGGCCATTTGGGGATAGTTACCACCAATCCATTCACATAAAAATACAAAGTGACGTCGCATGGGTAGATGGGCTTGCCCGGCAACCAAAACCACCCATGGTTTTTCAAAGTCCGCATGGCAATAATGGAAGCATGGCAAATCATTGAATCTATGAAGGGTAGTATAATCCCCGAACTAATCATCAACCAACAGGGGTTTAGCAGCCAGGAAAAATCCGAGGAATTGATCCTCAAAAACAAAGATCCGGTGGAAAAAAGAAGATGTTGAAGGTGAGGCTTCACTTCACCCTAACCCCAGTGATATCCTCATTGTTGTTGCTTCACCTTTTTTTCTCAGGTGTGAACACAACTTGCCAGCGACTTCAAGACCTAACTTTTCTTCTCCTGTGGCCCAGGTGTTCCAAAGACGACTTTCGGATCATCATCTCACCTATTTCCAGGGTTGTTCAAGAAGAAATGATTGAAACCAGCAACATCCACCACCCAGGTTATCATCAGAATCATCATTGGTAATAACATGTTACAAATATCCATGATATCAATGATATCTTCCTATTATATTAAAATAGACGGCGAAAAATCCCCGGTGAAATCCCCATGAGTCTGCCTGGTACGCATCACTTGTTGTTGAATTTTTATCAGTTGGATCATTGAAGGATTCTACCATCTGCTTATTTAACATAGCCATGGAAAATCCCTCATAAATGGAGGTTTTAATGGTAAAATCATCTATAAATGGGCAATTTTCCATGGCTATGTTAAATAACCAGAGGGTAATACAAAAAAGCTGGGTTTATCAACCGAATGTCGTGGAGATGACCATCTCACAGAAAACCCAGCTGAGGTCGGCTACCAACCCGAGCCATCGAGCAGCATAGATTCAGATGGGCGGCCATGGGAGTCAAGGATTAGCCAACTTGAACTGGCGAGTTTCTGTGGAGTGTAACTGACCAAATCCCACTTATCCGACTTATCCATTTACTAACTAGTTAACTAGTTAATAACTAACCCCATGGCCCATCAAAGCAGTAGATGATTGAAATTAGCCTCTGGCAAATTAACATGTCAACCCTGACACTAGCTCATTTTGAGTGAAACAAATCATCTTCCAACCCAGATAGTCATGGCAGGGTCGAACTGTTTATATATATATATATATATGTTTACTGGTTAGTTGTTGTGGCTTGTAACATCCCATAACCCAAAAAAATCCCTGTTTACGAACCGAACAGTTTATACCGAAGGTAACTAGTTTGTTGACCTGTTACAGTTATATATTTATATAATTGCTAACTAGTTACCTTCGTTAACAGCCCCAAACTCCACCCATCAGCGCAGCTGGACCTGCCTTGCTAGCGAGGATGCCCTTCATGTGCTCCAATGTATTGCTGACGTCCTTGTGCGGTAGACGCTGCACACTAGGACCATAGAATGGGGAAGGTTAAATATGAACCATTAATATATAGTATAATGATGTGTATATATAATATCATGTATATTATATATATAATAATATCATCATATATATTATATATATTATATATATCATATCATATATATTATATATATCATATCATATATTATATATATAATATTATATATATATTATCACAATTTAACATATATATATGCATGTACAGTAATTATAAGTATAGAGTATAATGATGTATCATGCACAGTACATTTAATCTCACATCTTCACCTGGGATGCGGCTTACAAACTCCACATAGTCACCTCAACAGTTCGGATCTTTTGAGATCTTTCGTGAACATTGCGCTTACACTGCAGTCACAATGATGTACATTCTATCTGAAAAAATAGCTCTTAAAATCACCTACAAAAAAAACACCGAAAGAAATCGCCAACCATTCACCACATTTCACAATGACTTGAAATGAATTGGCAATTATCTATTCCAATACGGTTTTTTATTGGCTCTTGACTAATTCCATCCCCCTAATATTAAAATACCCTAAAGGGGTCCCAATATGTCTAAATTTCTTACTAAACCATGGTTCTTTGGAGGGTGCTTTATCTATTTTTGAGGTTCAAGGGATTACCCAACTATCCCTAAATCGTACGCCATGGCGACTTATCCCTCTCCTGCACCAATGGTTCGAGGTTGTCCGGTGTCTTCTCTTTGCAAAACCTAGTTGGTGCGTTAGGTCAGCGCCAACTGAAACCGTGGCTTTTGAAGGGTTAACTTTGCAAGGGCCCACTGGGAAAACCATGGGGAAAACAAGGATTTTCACCAACAAATCTGTGATTGTCAGGTCAATTCCCAGTTGAACAGCCAAAATGAGTGGATTTAAATGACTTGACCTCCAATGTCTGGAATTCGAGCAATATCATGATATTTACCCTCTGGTGGTTATGTCAAAATAGCTATTGAAAATGGCCATAGAAATAGTTGATTTTCCCATTAAAAATTGTGATTTTCCATAGTTGTGTTAGTTTACCGGAGTGTAATTGATTTTGACATGAAACCTGTGTCGATTTGACATATCTTTGGATTGATGGAACCTGCATAGATTCAATTCCGCGGTTGATTTGTGATTGGGAAATAAACTAAATAAACAAGAATCTTCCACAAATCCAGGTATATATCTACAGGAACTGCTTGAATCGCCAAGAATCTTTGCAGCACGTGGGCACGTGAATAACCGATTTTTACTGGTCCAAGTTGGTGTCTACAGTCTCACCATGGGATAAACCAACTCTACCTATAACTGGAGGCTACGGTGGCCCCTTCATGGCCCATTCATTCAGACTTGTTCATGACCGTCCCTAGAAGGCAGCTGGGAAACCCTCCAAGTCCGATGGTAGCAACCCATCACTGGGGTTCTGAGGTGGCATCACTCACCTTGTGAGTAGACGAAAAATCGCGTTGCTATAGCCCATTCAAAAATGAGTTTATTATTTTATTCAACTAACTCAACCAACTAATGTGGTAAATCCGATCATGACTAGCTCCAACAATTTAGGATCAGCTCTTCAGGTCACCTTTTTCACCATGTAAATGCGGCAAAGAGACCATAAGTAGAAACCCGATCTGCCACCTCGAACCTGACCCCATGGAGGACAAGCATGATTTCGGTAAGTGTACAGTGGATGTGCTCGGTGATTTACCCAAAAAATATGGGACATGATGTCATTCACTCTACTCTTGGAGCTACACCCTCGTAGCCCAGTTTTTCAATCTTTTTCACACCGTGGCTATGTCAAATCACCATAGACGGCACGCTTGAAGTACGTCATCTAAATATTTCAGATGGAGTATGACATCATTTTTTGTCGCCCGCACAATCCAAGATATGGTTGTCTCAATACGGTTGTAGCCCCATTCCATCCCATGGTTGTAACCAGATCTGTGCCATGGTGAACCAGATCTGTTCCAACGGAATTTGCAAACAAAGGCTGGCCCACTCCCCTATACTGAGGCAAAACATCTGCTTAAATCATCTTAATCCCAATTCTTCCGGATCAAAACGCTTTCTTTGATGAATCAACTGATCAAACCAGCCTTAGCGAGGCCTTACCGGGGAAAAACGGATGTTCACATCCCAGGGTTGACCCGTACAAAAAAAAGGCCGAAAGGTCCCCCGGTTTCCGACCCCAAAAACCCACCATAGACCGAGGTCCAGGCCCAAGGTGTGTCAGGGCTTTGATAGGCCCCCATCATGATCAAAGTCTGGTCAGTGGAAGGTCATGGACGTGGCGGGCGGGCTGATGAGTTGATTTTGACAAATTCAACCAAAATTTTGGGATCGATCCATCGATCAATCAGATGTGAAGGGAAAATCCACAGCAAACTATACTTTCTGGAAAGTTTTTGGGCGTTTGATCCTTAAAATCAAAGGGTTTTGTCCGGTTGCGCATGTTTTTGGGGTTTGCTGCATCTCTATACCACAAACTGAAATTTTATACAATCCACAGTGCGTCATCTATGGCGAGGTCGCTTTTAGGTAGAGCACAGGTATGGTTTGAAAAATGATAACCCCCCGGAAAATGGATCTGAATACATGATGATACACTCTGGTAGTTTAACATAGCTATTGAAAATTGCCACTTAGTTAGGCGATTTTCCGATTGAAAATTGGGAATTTCCAGTTCGCTATGTTAGTTTACCAAAGGGGAATTCATGAATTCCTCATTGATCCATCTCATTGAACGGCAGGGAGATCACTTTGGCCACAAATTTCCATCACTTTGGACATAAATCAATTTGTTCGACGAAAAATTGTCACTGCGATCGTAAATTTACAGCACATTGGCATTTATATATAGCAATGAACTAAAGGATGAAACTAGCCATACAAGGTTGGAGATTAATTATACATATATATATATCTATATACATAATATATATATATATATACATATTATATATATATATACATAAAAAACATATATATATACATATAATATATATATATATATACTCTATGCATATATGTATATGTACACATGCTTCCAATTCTCTACAGTATATACATTGTCTTCTCCCATCGTCCCATATTGTCCCAACTGATATCCCCATAAATTCGATGGTTAAACACTAAACATGGCCCTAAAAAAGGGTGTGCGATTTGGGAAGTTGGGCTTGTCTGAAAATAGTGCACCCCAAACCCATTGGTTAAATATCAGTTTCCCGTATTTTCCCTACTTTTTTTGGCAACAAAAAGGGGGTATAGCCAATTTTCAGACACCAGTTGGTACCTCAATAAGTTGACCTCGCCTGACAGACAAAGAAGATGATGCTCGAGCCAGGTAGGGTACTGGCATCGCGGGGGTGTCGTGGTTTTTGAAGGTCGTTTCAGAGATTGAATCTGATGAAAAAATATGAGATAATACAGTTAGCTCAGGAATATATATTATATTTCTAGAAATATAATGTATACATACATACGTAATCATATTTATATGTATATATATGTACACATGGGATACCAGTAAGGATAGTAATACTCTATTTCTATGAAATTATATCTTTACATATGGGATAGCCCCACAACTTGGGGACTTACGATCAATATGGTTGTTGAAGAGTTGCAAAGGTGTGCTAGGTACAAGTGCGGATGATCCAACTAAAAAGGCTACTCTGCTACTCTGCCGTAATAAAACATGCTAAAAAAATATTACGATAGATTTGGCGACATATTGAAAATGGAGGTGTTCCATCACCATGCTCAATTACTAAGGGGTATCGGTTTTGACAATATGGGACTACCAGGTTACCCTTCTCCATAAACGAGGAAATTCGGACATGAGACGAGAAATTGGGGGCAGACTCTATCTATCAATGGTTAAGAACAAATCAGAAACCTAAATTAGCTAGTCATAAGTTATCCAATCTCGACATTATGTCGTCACTAAGTTCTATGATTTTCCCATTCATGCTCTGCTGATGATTTTTCCCTTTTCCCTGTGATTCTCTCATTAAAATAGCCACCAAAATGACATATGGGCCAAGGAGGAATGGTGATGTCATCTCCCTGTACATCATTTTGGCGGATCCAACAACAATGTACACATATAGTCCATATGTACTTATATAACTTACATACATGTAGACTTTGTCTTTACCCATACAAGTGGGCCATGTGTTGAATGTTGCTGTCTCTGAGATCTATACAGAGTATATCATACATGGAGCATATGGGATCGCAACGTCAAAGACCAAATCCACATAGGTCATGTCCCACAACTGACCAGGGGCTCCTCTAATGACTCGCAGCCCACTCTTCACGGTTCGACTTTAGTAGGTGACATCATCTTCATACACTCTGCACTCAAATAAAAAAGACTTAAAAATGATGGCACCAGCAACAACGGTTTATGACTTACTCTGACGGAAGAATTACAGGAAACCATGGTTTCTCACATTGAATCGATCAGGCTGCTGCAAATGCGCCCTTCATTAAATTCGGGAGAATGTGTAAAACTGGAGTGCACCCCAAGAAACATCTCATCAATTATTCAATGGATTGGCGGGAAAATCTACGGGAAACCTCAGGAAACCATAAATTTTCCAACAAAACTTATGGCTGGGTGGTTCCTGTAGTTTTTCCCTTCAACCAATCCATTAAATTATCCATCATAAACTCAAATATCTGGGGCAGAATCTTCACCCTCTGGGCCGTGCCTGTTGTGGTTCAGAAAGCCATAAATCCTCGGTCTCTGGGCGAGTGTTCGTTCCACAGAAATTCCATCCTTTAAAACACGGAAATTGGGCCATGGGTCAAATTGAATGAGCTGGGGGACCATAGATTTAAGACTATGCGTAGTTTATTAACATGTATTCACCATCGAATTCTTGGGGTACCCAGTTTTGACTACCCAAATAATTAGTTATCAAACAAAACAGAAATGAGCAGTCTTCAAGATCCCTCTGTCATTCCATGTCATTCCATGAAATACTGGTTGGTTAATAACAGGACTCCCCGTTCTTGCATTATTATCATCCCCAATACATAAAGTATAATCCCCGAACTAATCATCAACCAACAGGGGTAGAGCTCAGCCGTTCCTCAAATAATGATCACACATTGCCAAACTCTTGCGATCCAACGGAGCCTTTAATTTTGACCCAGACTGACACATCGCAGAGTCCGCTTCTTAAGGTGTTCACTAAGCGTTCACTGCGTTCACTGCGGAAAGTGCGTGCGTCCGTCTCTTAGCTTCAGTTGCAAAGCCATGATATACTGTACCGGTTGGTGGTTTCAATCCCCTGAAAACAGTGGTCAACGGGGATCATTCTTCCAAGTAGGACAGAAAAACATCTCAAACTACCAACCACTACCATAGAACTAGTCAGTTGCCATGTCAAATTGCATGATCACCCTATGACGTCACAAGGTCTAAAGCTACACCTTCCACATCTTTCCAATCATTGCCGGCTCCTGATGGTTTCCCTTGTGATGAATTTGATGGATTATTCATGGCTAACCTCAGGTATTCTCAGGAGCTACTGCGGATATGAGAGACCTGCCATCGAGATCAGTGAATGTTCAAGTGTTCTTGGATGTACATACCTGTCGGTCATTCACCGGATAATTATGGATAATTATGGATAATACAGGATATGGTTAGAGTATGTTAGAGTAAACATCAAACATCCCAAATATTCCCAAAAATCTTTAAACAAAAACATGCATGGTCAAGTGTCCATGCTAGTTTCAAAGACGTCCAAGCGGCTGAACGGCGAGGGCAAGCCCACCAGCGCCAAACATCATCATGAAGCCTTGGGAAAGCCCTTTGGGTGAAGGACCGGGGTTGTTCATAGATATTTCACCATGATGTTATTACATGTTATTACATGTTATCTCGATAGCTTGGGATATCGGGTCCCAAGCGAACATTTAGGCTATGAGTCATCGGGGCCAAAACACCATGGAGTTTTTCCCACGCCCGACTGGGCTGAACGAACCTCAGCTGCGATTGCGGTGAACCACCAAGTACAAGTATAATCTACCCTATGCATCGCTAACGTTTCAAGTCAGGGTCATGGCTGACCATGATCGCCCTGCCAACGTTCCATATTGTCGTGAAGAAAAAGGTCTTAAACACATAATAGATGATAGATGATGATAGTACAAAACAGATGATGCTTAAAATATCATCATGGAAGATCAATCCTACATCAATTAGATAATCTAGTCATCAAAATGGCGTGGGGTGACATGTGTCATGGTGGAAAGCTGCCACCACGGATTTCCACCGGCCTCGTCTTTCCGACATCATGCCACCTTGGCTTCCCAGTGATTACAGACAGAGGTATCAACTAGAAACAAGCACCAATTTTTGGCGCCAAAAAAAAAACTCTGCGGTGACAGCTTGGGACATATCCTGAAGATGAAAAAAGCGGTGTGAGATCTGTGATATCACCATTTAAGATTGGTAGCATTAACCTTCACCAAGATTTACCATACTTTGCTCACATAGTAATGATTCGGGCAAACCCCTCAGTTTGCCCGCGCCGACGCCGACGACATGTCCGAACATCAAAAAACACTGTGTTTTGTGGGACAAAATGCACACATCCATGATCATGGCTTTCATCTTGGAACGCACAGCTTAGCTACCTGTGCGTTGAATGTTACAACAACAACATCATCATCCCAATTGAATGTAAAGTTTAGCGGGGGTGGGAATTTAAAATAAATTTACATTCCTAATAGCCTTCTTGATCTTCCCAATTGAATGTAAATGATTATATAATGATTAATTATATAACAATGTCACTCTTGCTTCAAGCCCAACAACCGAGATTCTTTCCCATTGAGACTTAAGACTTCGTGGGATGGGATGCGCCCATGGCCTGTAAGAGCTACATGGATTTGTGTCTAGTGTTAAGAACAAATACTAAATGGTAAATAACAAACAGTAATAGATCCATCATATATCTATGTATATGTAAAAATATATATATATATCCTGTTTCATATTGAGTATATACATGGATCACTTTTAAAACATAATCTATACTGTTTGTTCCAATTTACAACTGGGTGAACTACGAACAGTTTTGTTGATTTAGTTTGATGTACATCCCAGGAATCACAAGTGGTTTATTAGAGCATTAATCTGACTGGGCATATCCCATACGTATTAACTGTAAGGAATATGGTTTGAATACGCATGTATACCATCACTTGGCTATGTACATGTACATTGATCCTGACATACAGTATACTAACTAATGTGAAGAATTACCAATGTCAACCAAGGATCAACAAAATCCCTGGTTGTTTATCTGTGGGGTTGCCATTTTACTAGCCAACTATCATTATTTTGGGGGGAACCCCCGATCCTTGTCCCATCCCATCATACTGCTTGGTCAATAGATACCCCATTATTGTTCAATGTTAATGCCCAGTGTTGGGGGGAAAAAAAACTACTATATGAAACATAACCAATCAACAGGGCTATTTTGAACAGCTAATAAATTCTAAACGGATCAATGAAATTAATTCCCTCTGGCGATTTGGCATTACTATGAAAAGTCACCATTTCAGAAAGTAATTCATCTAGAAATATCTTGGAACTAGCCATATCTAATAGAGAATTCCTCTATAAACAAGCCATTTCCTATAGCAAACTGTTAGGTTTCCAGAGGCCACACTCACCGGCGATTGCACCACTCTCTTGGCTCCGGACACGGCAGAACTCGGCTGCGCAGAAGGTATTGGTAGCCTGGAAGAGGCAATTTAAGCCATGAAAAATTGGAAGTTCATCAACCAAGTGATAATGTTTTTTGACTATTCATGGGACGTATAACATATATATATATACATATGTGGGTAAGTTACAAGAATTCACTAACCTGAAATATATAAGGCCTTTTGGGGATGATTCCTCTACTAACCATTCTTCCAGTGAGACAGTGAGGTCGGTATAATTTACTCAGATTGTTGATGGATATTGGTTATCACTTCTACAGTAGGTCAATAGCAGCACATAAATCTATATTCATATATACATGTAACCCATATTATTGGTTATCACTATGTGTATATATATATATAGAGAGAGAGAGTGCTGCTTGCGACCCCGGTTGGCTGCTGGGGTAGTCCTCCGGGAGGAACACCTTCCAAGATTCTCTACAGTTCGCTGGTTCTCTCCTCGGTGTGTATATACATGTGTATATATATATATATATAAATTCGTATATGATTATGCATAAATGGGGGTATCCCCAAAGTGGTTGGCTTTTCTGATGGGAAGATCAGCCAAAAATTGATGATTTTATGGGTACCAGCATTTTAGGAAAGCTCCATACAGGTCCATACTTCCCTTAAATTATATGTAACGTATCTTATACCCTCATAATATTTTATATACAATCACCATCACCAAACTAAGTTTACGGAAGTTGAACCCTTGCGAAATTTCACCAGACGCGATGTTGGACATTCACCTTTTTTCCGGGGATTCAGGAACCATGTTATGGGCGTTTTCGGGTAAAAAGGGGGAGGATCTAACCAAAACCAAGAATTCCATCAACCAACTGAGAACTGCTCCCGACTTTTGGATACTTTTGGACCAAAGCACATAGCCGAAATGAACGACATGAAAGCAACAAGAATGTGGATGGGAAAAAAACACATTGGGGACTCGGCATTCGATCATGGAGTCTGTTCCATTTTAACCAGCACGAAATGGGGATACATGAGGAAACTTAAATATACTTAAGTATGTGACAGATATTCACAGTGCGTGTTGGTCGGTGGTTTCATGCAGACTTTGTCAAACTGCATCCTACTTGGCAGATTCCATATGGCGTAACTTTCATGTGTTTGGTTCTGGCGTAGCTGTTTGGTAGGTAAGTCAGCGTGAAACATCAGTCTTCCACAACCCAGCTGAATGTGAATACCAAAGACCATACGGGTCGTTTCTAAGTAGGGAATGCAATTTTCTGCTTTGTGCAGCTACGTATCGCAACCCCCAAAAACGATGGAAAAACATTTTTTCCAAAACGGTGGCAAACTACGTTTCCATCTTTTTGGGGTTACTCTATAGGTTTAGTTTAGCCATGGCTTGACCAAAAGAAGATCAAACTGCCTGGCTTATCCTGGCTTCACCATTTTTTACTGGTCAACGTGGCTATTCAACTGAACACTGGGTGGTACAAATGTCCACTTATACTTATGATCATGAAAAACATACTCAGAGTCACAAACTACCCTTGACCAATACGGTCCTTCTAGGAACAATGTTTTGGGTCCGGTTTGGTGTAGAGAACCTCATCTACCAATATAGTTGGTTTTCATTGGGAGAACCTTCTCCATGAATCAAGCAGTGGGATTTTAGGACGAATCTATGCCGTTCACAACCCCTGTTGTTGGTGAATAATGTGAATATACCCTATCAGGACATCATATTCCTCATTCGTCGGAGACATTACTTGCAGTCTCACAGTACAGTAACCCCCATCATGTTCTAGATGGGACTCCCTCTTTGTTGGTACAACCCGCGTTTTTTTTGCTTCACAAACCAATAGGTCGGTTATCCCTGTTCAATCCTAATTGCGGCAACAACACGCTAACACACATTGCTCTACACCCGCCACTTTACCCATTCCATGCTGGCACCGTCTTATGGCCAGTTAAATGGGCTGTCTCAACCACAGGAACCACAATGTCCCATGTTTTACCATAGTTTATCATCAAGTTATCCATTATGAAATCATGACAGAAACCCAAATATGATTATATATTCCATTATATATATATCCTACCAAATCCATCGATATCCAAGTATACATATCCGCCTATTTTTTTTTTAGACCTCCATAAGTTTGTTTGTGACAAAAAAACTCGTCAAAATGGACCAAGGTTTTCCCATAAAACATCCATTCTTTGTCCTTCAAAGGGTCATGCCCTGTTCTCCTCCAAGCTACATGAGCTGGCACGGTACATCCGGAAGGTGTGTTCCGAGCGCTGCTTTTCCTGCGCGAAAAATGTGAAAAAAAACGTGCCATAGCTCCGATTCGGCCAAAGTTATGGGAGAATAAAACAAACCAAACTTAGGAGTTTTTTGGGGATGTATCACCAAAAATCTATGAAATGGGTTTGCCCACAAGAAAAGCCTTGGATTTGGCCATGGGGCATGTGGGCACCAGGTCCTCGAAGTTGTTAAATGACTTCACCCATGGCCAGAATTGAGCAAAGGAAAGCATGTTTCTAGAAATCTCGGAATTTGACATTTACATTTTTTGAGGAGGTGCCCCTTGTGGATCGAGAACATCTAAAAGAAAAACGCAAATCCAACGATCAAACATACTGATTTTAATCGGATTTAACCCCAAAATAAAATTGTGTTTTATTGTATTGGGAATTAACATGATTTAATGATAATTTATATAGAACATTCTACTGAACCCAACCTTCACGTACAGTTCACCCATCACGCCGATGAAAATGTTCAGGATGAAGACCTTAGCAAGATTGAGAGTAGTAAAATCTCACGAAAAATAGGGATCTACACACATCGAAATCATCGAACAACATAGTATGATTTGAACCAGCAAAAAAAAGGGATTTCGAGTTGTTCACTGGGATGTCTGTCATCAACAAAGATTTGATACATTTAGAGAATTGACAACACTTGAAAAGGCCACTTGACCTCTGTCGTTTAACGATGTTTGATGTTTGGTGGCTTTACAAGATTGGCCTCCCTAGTTTTAAGATGGATTATTTCTCGCATCGGACTGGACTTATGTAAGTTATGTATGTGTGTATATATATATATATGTATTATATATATACCATGAACATCTCATAGAAACTCAAAGGATAGTTTAATTTCTATAGTCTTTTTGGTGCTGCCATATTTGATTGGTTTACGCAGCAAAAAAAAATGTGGGCGTGTTGTCAAATGTTCTGGCGGACGTGTGATAGTTCATAGATTTTAATCATGATTACAAATATATTTCCCAAAGCAAATCAAAAAACCACTCGTAAAGTCTCATGTTGCTTAGATGAATCCCCTCGTACACTCAGGAGCATCAGCATCAGCATCATCATCACCGTCATCATCATCACCATCATCAGAATCATCGCCGTCAAGGCATCATCGGCCAGGTCACCATGTTCGAAAAACCAAGGTACCGTGAAGAAGGAGACCGCCATGATACAAAGACACAGTTTCACCTGGTGTTCGGACCTCAGGAAAACCAATTGACAAGCCGTCGGACTTGATCGGCGTTTAACGGCTGGGATCACCAATGAATAAAATACTCCCGTAACGGGTTTTTGATGGTCCTGAAAGGTGTATATATATATAAATATAGAGAGAGAGAGAGAGAGCGAGAGCGAGAGCGAGAGAGAGAGAGAAAGAGAGAGAGAGGGAGTCAGTTTAACTATCTATCTAATACTCCAATAGGAGGCCCCAAAATGAATAGATCCGATACCGAACCAGGCTTTCGTTTGGGTGATCTTTCATGTAAGAGGGAAGGGATGAGGTCGTTAGGTTATAGCTATACCACCTGTGATGTGGATCATCATCCCAATTATTGTAGGGATTGACAAGTGGCAACATCTGAAAGCAGAAACCTGCTTGTGACCATGGTTTGTTACTGGTAACCCCCAACGTTTGATGGCTGACCCCTGACAGCAACCTATCACTCACCAACTGTTCCAAAATATCCCACTAGATTCTCATTGGTTGTTGCTAGCTCCCCACATTTTTCCCGAATGCGTAGCAAGGATTCCCGTTTCACTCTGGTCTGGGTTTTGAGGGTGTGTTCGATCAACGTCGCCTTTACGGTCGCAACCGTTCGCGGGCGACCGCGTGAGGGCCGTATAGCGAGTTCTGCAAAAGTGGTCACTTTTGGAGGCTTACAATCCTGCATAGCCTAGGTTGTAATGTCGTTTTGCGTGGTAGGCGTGGCACTTCCTGACATTGTCACGTGTCTCCAAACGTGCCGAAAATACTTGTGTGTGGCGGGTGCAATACTTTTGCAAGGCTTTCGGTAGATGAGCTGCATTTTGCGTGGCCGGCGCAGCACTTTAGATGTGTCGCGCTGCGTGTTTTTCGCGAATCGCAGTCACGGCTGCGTGTGCAGTGGTGACAACGTGGAACGTGGCAGGCGTGGCATTTTGTGCATTGCCGCGGCTGCGTGAAGTGGTGACACGGTGTAACTTGCGTGGCAGGCGTGGGACATCGTGAGCGCATCATTTTGCGTGGCAGGCGCAGTAGTTCGGACCCTGTACACTCTACACATTCAACACCACACTCTGCACTTTCAACTCCTCACTCTACACTCCGCACTTTGCACTTTACACTCTACACTCCACACTCCATGCTCTACACACCGCACTCTACACTCCACACTTTACACTTTACACTCCACACTCTACACTGTACACTCCACACTTTACACTCCACACTTTACACTTCAAACCTTACACTCCACACTTTACACTTTACACTCCACACTTTACACTCCACACTTTACACTTTACACTCCACACTCTACACTTTCCACTTTACACTTTGCAATCCACACTCTACACTTCACACTTTCCACCCCACACCTTTCACTTCACACTCTACACTTTACACTCCACACTCTACACTCCACACTCTACACTTTGCACTCCACACTTTACACTTTACACTCCACATGCTACACTTTACCCTGTCCACTTTACACTTTGCACTCCACACTCTACACTTCACACTTTCCTCCCCACACCTTTCACTTCACACTTCACACTTCGCACTCCACAATCCCCACTTCACACTCTACATACTACATTCCCCACTCAACACTTCACCTTCTTCACACCACATACTTTCCACTCCACCGTCTTCTGCCTTGCAGAGTCTACAGTGCACTGGTACGGTAACAGGGGAAAAATGCACAAGACTGTTCAAATAATTTGTTTCACAGAAGTGTTTTACTGCATTCGGGTTCGTGGGCTGCATCTTGTTTGTTTTTTCGTTGGTCGCTCGGCGACAAAGGCACGAATTGGTCGAAATATCCGGAGGGAGCGCTGCGGTGATCAGGGTCGCGAAGGTCTCAAAGACAACATCCATCATACTCTCAACCTGCCATGGCTGCGGGTTTCCAAAATGGAAAGGGGTACAACCAATGGATTGATGGTTTATTTCATGGACAACCCTATTGAAAAAATGGACGATTTGGGGGTACCCATTTTTTAGGAAACCTGCCAAATGATGCCACAGTTCAAACTACCCAAACTACATCCAGCCGTAGCCAAACTGATAATTTGGCCTATGATTTCACGGATAAGCCGTTCCTTCTAAGGAAGTCTCTGGATCCATAGGGCAAGCTAAGCTGGTTTACGATTTTTTTATAGGTTGACGGATAAGTTTGCTGGGTGGCCTGGGGAAAACCTCTGAAAACTAAGGTGACCCAGTGGTGTTTTTCCAGATTGTTTTTTGCGAATAACCCATAACAGGAACACTACTTGGGGTGCAGTTCCACTGATGAATAACCATGCTTGTAGGGGTTCTATCCCAACTTATTGAGGCTTGTACCTCTACCCATGAATATATACGTAACCCCAATTGCACCCCAAGTATGAACCAACATAATAGAAACCTGATTGGGTTTTACCAAGGTCAAGCATGCTTCACCCCAACCCCCCAACCCAAGGGAAATATCTAGGAGGAAACACCAAATGGAAACCCATGTCTGTATGGCAAAAATATCTACAACATCTGAGGGTGATAGAAACCTTATTCAGAATAAGCAAGTACACATCCTACATACAGCCTTTTAATTGTAAAATACGTCCCAGATCAGCTACCTGATATGATCCCAATCATCCGCTAAGCATCTCAATTTACATGCGACATTCAAAACGCCGTGAGTAATGGTTCATTTTGGCATTAAACTCCGGTAGGGGACCTGTGCGTCATTGCACAAGTCATCCTGACCCCTCACATGCGAAAACATACGTTCAAAAAACTAGAAGCATGAACCTATATAAACCCTAAGCCCCAAACCTTCAAAACCACACAATAATCAAAAACTGGGAACCTCAACCCTTAAACCATATCAAACACAATTGTTTAAACCCAAAAATTTTGAAAACCTAGGGCCTGGCCGTCATGTTGGGGGAGTGAGGCGTTTGGGCGCAACGACCTCTATTAGTGGGGCATGGGTCAAATGACCGAAAAACAGCTGAAAAAAAAAAAACGCAAACAAAGATTGGATTTTAACCCAGCAAAAATCAAGGTTTCAAACAACAGTGCGGCAATGGTTTCTGCTCACGGCACCAAGACGGCGCTATGAATTTCAGCCAGTTGAAATGACAGCATTGAATGCCAGATTTGGCCCAACAGGCCCATCCCCTCAGCCCACAGTCTTTCATTGCACGTTGACCTACCATCGCCCCACGAATTCCTGCGACAACCGCGCAAACCCGGCCTTCGGACCACCATTCACAAGGTAAAACCTCGGCACGGCCGTGCGACTGACGCCTGAAGTTTCCGTCCGACGTGTTTTGAAAAGCAAAGGACATCTCAATCAATCCAAAGGTTTCTGAGTGTTTCTGTGCTGAACACTGAAATCCGACGCTTTTCTGGTTTTTTTTTGGTACGTTACTTCAAATTTCTGGAGTGGCAAGTTTGGTGGGCCTGCTTAAGCCTACATCCACCAACTCGATTTGTTAGCTTTGCAGCAAAGCGCCCGCTGCCGCAAGCAAGTCGCCGGTCCAGGCCGCTGCGTAAATTGACGGCAAGAATGCGTGAGTGTACCGCGCTTGCACATGAGAAAATCTAAGGAAGTGAAGGCCGATCCCCTAAGAGCGACAACCACTGATGATTCCTGCTAGGATCCTCCTATGCAACTTGCCATACTCCTGGGCTGCAACAACATGTGGACGCTTCATCGATTTGATTCGAAATTCCAATTTCTGTTGGGGCTGGCTGGCCCTTGCCCATCTCAGGCTCATCTTGCTCTCCTGCTTGAATCAGACCTGTAACTCAACTACCGGGATAAATCCCCAAACAAGTCTATTGCATCTTACATTCAAACACATTCCATGGATGTCAGTCCGCTGTCAGTTGAGAAGCCATTTTTTGTCAGTTGCTCCTATTGGTCTTCTGGATCATTGGTCAAAAACCGGACCCCCAGGCTCAAAAATCTCGATTCATGGGATCATTTGCCATCATTATTCTACACAATGGTGGTCCCCCAGAGCTGGTTTGCCATGTTTTTTTAGAGCTAGGTTTGCAAGGTTGTATGAATGCGTGTAAATTGATATAATATACACCAAAAGTTGGAAGTGTGAAGCAGTGAAGCCAACTTATGACTGGCCGGAGAGGGGCAGTTCTTTTCGTGTTGATACTATATAGCTAGGGTGTTGGCAGGACCGGGGAAGGATCTAACTTTGGATCTTCCATAAAAAACAAAGAAAATCAAGCTTCCGTGGGACATGAGAATTTTCTTAATTTAGGTATGTCCAAAATTTGGGTATACCACCCGTGAGTGCACCTTATTGCCATGTCAATAACATACAAAGGGTCCAAGAGAACACCCAGTGTAAAAAAAAACAGGTTTCAACGACGGCATACTCCTTTCCAACATTCACCAAGGATTCACCACTTGTCCACTAGTGCCTGCGATCGGCCTCCAGCTGGACTGAAAATAGGTAAAAGACCATGGAAAGTGGGTGAAAACGACCATGTTTCATCATCTCAGAAAATCATATACAGATGGTTTTCCATGTTCCATGACTATGTCAGATTACCAGGCTATGTGATTAATCGTCTCAGTGAATTACATGAAAATCACCATTAAATCCCATTGGTATCCAGTAATCATATATCGACAATGAGTCCAAACTACTTGATATGAACCACTTCAGGGGTCTATGAGTTTATAGCCACGGCACACCAGGGACGGTCCATGTCTGGACTCTTCATGAAAAATCGTGTGAAAACCGGAGACCACGCTGGATCCGTGGAAAATCTTCAACAATCAGTGGTTCCATTTGGGTATTTGTCAAAAACATAAGACCCAGGGGACCATAGAACTTAACCTATTGCTATAGCATTAACCATTTAATTTCTGCGGTCGAGTTTGACCCAGTCACCCATTTCGGTTTTGCCCAGGAACGCATGTGTGAAGGCGCAGAACGCCACAAGGGTGACCGCCAGGGCCGGAAGTAAACCCATGGCCATTTTCCTGCGAAGTCAGATAGCCTAAAATTTGGCGACAGATCATAGGAATATGGGGATTGTATGGGATAGTAATGGGATAGTACCAACAAACATGGGATAGGAAAACCATAGCGGGGGACAACCTATTTTTCATGTGGATTTAATGAATATAGTGGTGGATTTTACCAACAAGAATGGAAAAATGGAAAACCAATCACACTGGGATATAATGGATTGGTTTAGGGGATAATTTAGAGGAGGCCTCTTTATTTGCTGGTAAAACCCATGGTTTCCAGTTTCGGCTTTCCCTTAAACCAATCCAATGATACAAAGGACAGCGTAGTGGGGACACAATGGGGGGGATATAATGCGGAAGTTGGGGGATATAATGGGGATATCATTGGTTTCACCGGATTGTATTATCAATTGAACTAACCATATTGTAGAATATATCAATAAACAATGACAATATTTAAAAATCATGACAGGATGTGCATCCCAATCAGTAGATAAGCGTATCCTCATCCTGAAAATGCAAAGGGGGTGGCTGTTGCCATGCCTGGTGCCACGGGTCGAAGTAACAGACCTTTGCTGAGTTGGTGAATGACATAAGGAAATTGAATGACCTGTTGAAACATATTAAATGCGTTAGCGACAAAATTCAGTAACTTTTCTTAGTGTTCTACTGTTTTACCGTTGGCCGCAATGATTGATGTTGCCAGTAGTACTGCACAAGGCGGTGGCGGAAGTTTCAAAACTAGGAAACCCCTAGGAGAGGTTGGTTGTTGTGAATCACGGATGGCGGAGCGAATCCACTGATGGACCGACAGGTGGTTGCAATGGTTGCAGTTGTAGTTGCAGTTGTAGCTGTAGTTGTAGTGTAGTGGAGCTGTAGCTGTAATGTAGTGTAATTATTTTTTTGGCAAGTGCGGTTGCAGTTGTAGTCGTGGTGTGGTGTAATTGTTGTAGCGTAGTGCAGTGCAATGTCGTGTAGCGTCGTGTAGTGTAGTGTGGTATAGTGTAGTGTAGTCTAGTGTAACGTAGTGTAGTTGTAGTTGTAGCGTAGTGCAGTGTAATTAGTGTAGTGTAGTGTCGTGTAGTGTAGTATGTGTAGCGTCGTGTAATGTAATGTAGTGGTAGTTGTAGTTGTAGTTGCAGCTGCAACTGTAGTTGTAGTGTAATGCAATGTAATGAGTGTAGTGTGGTGTTGTGTAATGTAGTGCGGTTGTAGCTGTAGTTGTATTTGTAGCTGTAGTGTGCTGCAGTGGAATTAGTGTAGTGTAGTGTAGTTGTAATTGTAGTTGTAGTTGTGGTAGTAGTTGTTGGTGTAATTCTTGTAGTGTAGTGTAATTAGATGATCAGATGTAATTATTGTAGTGTAGTGAAATTTAGTGTGTATTTGCATTTGTAGCTGTAGCAGTAGTGAGTGTTGTGTAGTGTAGTGGTAGTTGTAGTTGTAATTGTCTATCTATCTATCTATCTATCTGTCTGTCTGTCTGTCTGTCTGTCTGTCTATATATCTATCTTTAAGCTTGACAACGGAGCTATTCTGCGAGACTTCCTCAGTTGTTGAACTTGACAACGTCAAAAACGAAACAATTCTGCGAGACTTCCTCAGTTTTTGAACTTGACAACGTCAAAAACGAAACAATTCTGCGAGACCATCAATTTTTGAACTTGACAACATCAAGAACGAAACTATTCTGCGAGACTTCCTCAATTTTCGACGTTGACAGCATCAAAAACGAAGCAATTCTGCGAGACGTCCTTCAAAAATGGAAAGTTGAGTGCAGAGCTGACGGCCTCGTACCAATACGTTTTGCTATTTTTCAACTCCACCTGTCTAAAGTACTGCGCCCGCCACGAAAAAGTGATGCCAGGTCATACGAAGTGCTGCACGTGTCACGCAAAATCATCTCAGCAAACTTGAAGATCTGATCTGATGCTCCAAAATGTAACCTCTCTCAGTAAATCAGCGCCCGGACCTCCTAACAGCTCTGATGAACATGTCTCTTGTACTGCACCTGCCACGGAAAATGCATCTTTGCAGATCCTCTGCATATGTCCCACGCCTGCCATCGTTTTTGGACATGCTATAAAATCTTCACGTTTTGCTCACTTTTGAATTTTGACCAGGTGCACAATCCCCTGCGCCTGCCACGCAAAACGACATTTAAACGTCCAAAAGTGCTCCGAACCCGTCAGTTTTTTACACTTTTGACTTGGGAAATGTGCTTCGCGCCACAACAGCGTACACTTTTTCGACATCTAAACGTCCAAAAGTGCTCCGAAACCGTCAGTTTTTACACTTTTGACTTGGAAATGTGCTTCGCGCCACAACAGCGTAAACTTTTTCGACATCGCAACTTCAAAAAAAATCTGAACCCGTTAGTTTTTTTACACTTTTGACTTGGAAATGTGCTTCGCGCCACAGCGGCGTGCAACTTTTCATCTCTCATCTGACCACATGGCTCCGCACCCGTCGCTTTAGCGAGCCTACTTTTCGACCCTCCTGAGCCACAAATCATTGGAAAAACACAGTGTTTCGCGACTTTCCTACCTTTTCGCGCACCTGGATCTTCTTTCTTCGGAGACTTTCTCTTTTTTGATCATCTTTCTTCTTCTCTTCTCTTCTCTGACTCTTCCCACCTCTGCTTTTCATTTGTCCAAATATTGGAAGTTTGACTTCTAAACTTTCTTCGAACATATGTTAACTCTTGTTGTTCATTGGTTGCCTATGGAGGAACTTGTATACAGTAAGTGGGGAAGTATCACTTTGTATGACCTAGAGAATGATTATATATCATCCCAATTATCCCAGGAAAACTATGGAACAGGCAGCCAGTACTGACAGGGGTGGTCCAAACTCAATATTTATATATTGGTTTGGAGTTTGGGGTTTAATCAACTCAAAGCAACAGGTAGTCAAAGTGTTGGGTCCCAAGAGGCGTTCAATTCATCTTCTCACGTTTCACTTATTCTTGGAAAATACCATCAAATGCCACTTACAATGAACACGTTGGAGGCATTTGCAGGTGTATGCTACTGTCATGCAGAAATGAGTGTATGAATAGATATGAATAGTATGTCCCATCCCGCCAACATTGAATACCCTCACTACGGGACCCCAAAATGAATGGATTTCAATACTGCTGGATTTCAGGGGGTTCAGGATTACAAGGCAGCAATTAATAGTAATTTAATGCGATTAACCGAATTCAGGAGTTCAACAAAATCGTTGGATCATTTATTCATCAAATATTGATTTTTAACAATGAACCCAACCAACATTATGTAGATGTTCATCAACAAAACGTGTTTTCTTCATGACGCCAGCAATATTTACCAGCAAAAAAAATGATTTTGCGATTTAATCAACAAATGATTCTACCAAAAAGTGGGCTCAACCAACCAATCGTCCTCGGATGTAAACGGCCAACGTGATTTCTTTGGATGGGGATGCTCAAAAGTTCCAGAGTTGACTATAGCTATATAATGCTACTGTATATAACAACGTCCCTTTGGGTATCGAACATGGCAAGTTGGGAAATCCCTTTTGATTGGAAGTTTCCAGCTGGGAAAATCATTGTTTTTTTTTAATTAAATAGTGGATTTTCCAGCAAGCTACGTTTGAGCAAACCGGAGGGTATAACAACAACATCAACGGATTGATCTGGTTTTTACCATGAAAAAAAAGGGGGGTCGTGCAGATATTCCCTTCGTCCACTTCTGTTGACAATGGCAATAAACTCAAGAAAAAACTCTTGCAGCTGATTCATGACTGAACATTGGAACCGGCAAAACCGGTTAAGGTTCTCCGCATCTTTTTCTACGTCAGGGCTTTGTATAAATCATCTAAATCAATGGTAAATCAAATCAGCAATCAGCATGACTCTACCAAATGTCAGGGTTCATGTCAGCAGTTGAGTATAATCAGATATAATTTATAATATACTCATTATCAAATCAGCATTTTTCAAATTCCCTATATGGAAATCCCCGTTTTTGGATTCACCCAAGTTGGCCGTTTGTTGGTGGCTCCTGATGGGCAAAATCTCCAATCCGATGAACTCGGCTGAGGTGAAACAGTCCAACAACCTGTCTGGAAAATCATCCACGATTTCTGGTAGATCCACATCGAACATGTTTACGAAAATCCCCATAGGGTTGCCGCAAATGTCCATTGAGTGTGACCTACCTAAACCCTCGGGCCGCGTCGTTCCTTCTTATTTTCTGGCTGGTTGAGGTTAAGGATTTCCCAGTTCATGGATTGTGACCATCCCGAATACATAAAGGATAGCACAAGCCCATCTAGCAACAGGGGTTTCCAAAACAGGATATTTACCAACCCCCTGATTAAGGGCCAGGTGCTTTTGGAAAATCACCTTCGGTTCGCAATAAAGCTTTGTAAACAACTTAGAAAAATGATTTATCATCCATGATTGTTCTGGATTTGTTGAAAACCGTTTATAGTTTTTTCCTAACACACGGATGATCATCGAGTGGATGGGAACTGCTTCTTCTAAGCCTGGTGATCACAAGTCCAAAATGGGTGGTGTTACCCTCACATGGAAATGGGGGGTTTCTTTAACTAAAGGATCCTATCTATAGGGGACCCCAAGACCCCAACTAATCATCCAAGTTCTTGGTCTTCTTTGAGAGGAAACCAATGGCTTGCAGCGTTGCAGGTACGTCCAAGTCATAGAACATATATATATAATCCATCAATGTCACCTGTGCTGGAAATTCATGTTCATACTAATAGTCCTATTGTTCGCACGGTAACATCTGGGCATAGCAACCCAAAAAAATACAGTTTTTTTCAGGATGGTAAAGATATGTAAAGATGATGTTCCCCCCGCAATTCCAGGCTTCCAATTATTCTATCCGTTTAGAGGGTGCTCTACCCTTTTGAGAAACGCCGAACATACGGTGAACAAACTGAGGTGAAACACTCACCGGGATGATGAAAAATCCAGAGCTACTTGTCAGATTCCCGATAGAAACAGCAAGGCAAAATCAACCATAAACACAAATGGACTTATCCCAAAGAAGTTTGTGAACTAAACACCCAACGTTTTTCATTTTTTTACGTGGACGTAGCCAGCAAGTTGTTTGTTCGAATTTCTGATGAAAACCATTTGATGGAAAATCGGGCACCCCCTAAATCGATTGGTATATCATCGTTTTTCCCTGTTTAGGCAAGTCTAGAAATACCTCATCGGCAGAAGCGGTTTCAAGCCCCACTCTGAGGATCACCATGGTCCCTTCCTTCGTGATGGAAGTAAACAAAAAATAGCAACGGAGAATCGCGTATGTTCAATGTCCGCCGACCCCGGCCTTCGCCAAGGCCGGGGCGGCGCCTGGGACCACCGCAGGTGTGGAACTTTTCCTTCTTAGCTTTCCAAGGTCAAACCACATCGCGTAAACCTTCTCCTGGCATGCGTC
>Ga0126342_10003863_pt1 | contig 25156 bp, 25 predicted proteins | sample Cyp1metagenome_FD_92528 | JGI IMG/M metagenome (GOLD analysis project Ga0126342, IMG submission 92528) | Coral microbial communities from Lord Howe Island, Old Settlement Bay, Australia - Cyphastrea 1 metagenome | ecosystem: Host-associated > Invertebrates > Cnidaria > Coral ...
ACAAACATGCATACATACATACATACATGCATACATACATACATACATGCATACATACATACATGCGTACATACATACATACATACATACATACATACATTACATTACATACATACATACATACATACATACATACATACATAACATACATAACATACATACATTACATTACATTACATTACATTACACTACACTACACTACACTACATTACATACATTAAATTAAATTAAATTACATTACATTGCATACATACATAACATAACATACATTACATACATTACATACATTACATACATTACATACATTGCATACATTGCATACATTGCATACATTACATACATTACATACATTACATACATATCATACCATGCCATACCATACCGTACCATACCAACCATACTGTTACATACAGTAAATACATTACATACATTACATACATTACATACATTACATTACACACATTGCATGATATACATTACATGCAGTACATAACAAACATTACATTACATTCGTACATAGACAGGTACAAAACATACATAGCATACAAAACACACATTACATACATAACATACATAGCATACATAGTATACATATATTTCGACTACATACATTACAATACATTCATTACAATGAATTCATTACAATACATACATTACAACACCTACATTACAATACATACATTACAATACATACATTACAATGCATACATTACAATACATACATTACAAGACATGCATTACAATACTTACATTACAATACATACATTACAATACATACAGTACATTACATACATTAACAATACATACATTACAATGCATACATTACAATACGTACACTACAATACATACATTACAATACATACATTACAATACATACATTACAATACATACATTACAATACATACGTTACAATACTTAAATTACAATACATGCATTAAAATACATACATTACAATACATACGTTACAATACATACATTACATACAATACAAAACATACATTACAATACGTACATTACAATGCGTACATTACAATACGTACACTACAATACATACATTACATACATACATTACAATACATACATTACAATACATACGTTACAATACTTAAATTACAATACATGCATTAAAATACATACATTACAATACATACGTTACAATACATACATTACATACATTACCAAACATACATTACAATACTTACACTGCAATACGTACGTTACAATACTTAAATTACAATACATGCATTAAAATACATACATTACAATACATACGTTACAATACATACATTACAATACATACATTACAATACATTCGTTGCAATACATACATTACAATACATACGTTACAATACATACGTTACAATACATTCAACACAATACATACAATGCACTACATACATTACCATACATGCATTACAATACATGCATTACAATGCACACATTACAATACATACATTGCAATACATTCATTACAATACATACATTACAATACATTTGACACAATACGTTTGATACAATACATACGTTACAATACATAAATTACAATACATGCATTGCAATACATACATTACAATACATACATCACAATACATACATTACAATCCATACAATACAACACATACATTACAATACGTACATTACAATACCATACATGCCCAACATAACATACATACCCAACTTACCATACATACCCAACATACCATACATACCCAACATACCATACATACATAACATACCACACATACCCAACATACCATACCATACCCAACATACCATACCATACCCAACATACCATACCATACCCAACATACCATACCATACCATACATTACATTACATGGCGTTACATTACATGACATTACACTACATAACGCAACACAACACAACACAACACAACATAACATAACATAACAAAACAACACAAACAAACATACACACACATACATACATACATACATGCATTACATACATACATACATACATATATTACATATATTACATACATACATACATACATACATACATACCTACCTACCTACCTACCTACCTACCTACCTACATACATACATACATACATTACATACATTACATACATACATTACATTACATTACATTACGTTGCATTACATTACATTACATTACATTACATACATACATTACATACATACATACATACATACATACATACATACATATATTACATGTATATATATACATATAAGACCTTAAAAAAAATGTATATAAGACCCAGCTCTACATCATCGTTTATGAAAAATAACTCGCATGGCACGATGCGACTTCCACAAAAACATTGCCCAGCAACCCATTTGACCCATCTCGTAGGAAGCATTGTAGCCTGGAGGTGTGCCGAGGATATTTTTGTGTATACAGTATGTGCATCTGTGTACATAAATGTATGCATCTACATTTATATTCATATATATATATAGTTCCACGCGATGATTGAGGAATATTGCCAAAATCATGAAGCTACCAACCAGTTGTGACAGCGCGGCATGAATCCCAGTCTGGGCGTTGAAAACTATGACCTAGGCATCAAAGGCGTGTATGGTCTTGCCGCTTAGAGGTCGGCGAAGGGAAAAATCCCACATGGTCCGGCCACATTTCCTCACAAGACATGCGCTGCGGTGTTTCTCCCATTTCCGCATGAATTCCTTGCCGGGTCCGCCATGTCGTTCGAAGATCGAATCCCCAAAGTCACGGACCAAAAAAAAGGCACTGGCCATCCCAAAAAGGGTCGTGCTTAGTACTGTAAAGCCCATGGAAAAATGTCCATCTTCAGCCAAAATTCTTGGGGACCACAAGTCCCTATGAAGAGTTCAAGTTCTAACCAAGTGTCTTTTTTCAGCCCCCGTCGTATTTTTCCAAAAAAAATTAAGCATCACAATTTTTGGCCGCTGACCCCGCCTCCATCGTAGCTGCCTCCATAGCTTTGATATGCCATGGGATCGCCATCCATCGGCTCCAGGTATCCTGCCGTTGGGACGGGGGATATAAGGGAGGTCTTGATGTGGTAGTAAAACCCTATGATATTTGAATAAGTAAAAATGAAGTGTGTGTGTATATATATATATATTTATTTATTTATATTTATACATATATAAATATATGCATGTATTAAATGTTTATATATATATATATATCCATATATGTGCCACCAGAAATTCCTGGAAAAAAAGTTGCTATAGTAGCAGTGGGAGGTGCCTCCGCCTCCGGCATCAAAGGTGGATGCCTCCATGCTCGGGCCATAGTCAAAACCTGAGATCACTCCCGGTGGGGATCTGGCGGCAAATAGACATACCAGGCATACAGAGTGTATGTAGTGTGTATATTATATCATAGTGTATGTGTATACATACCGCGTCACGGCACATGTGTAGCAGTGCAGACAAAGAGGATGGAGACAGACATGTTATGTGGAGTAATGACCAGGCTGAAGCAGGTGCAAAAATCAGCAGATGACTTAGCAATTCCCACTAAATAAGCTTTTCGTACCCTTCAGGAGAAGCAAAGTTTATGGTTCGTGAAAGCTTTACAAAACATCCATCTCGGTCAACTGCGGATCACATGTTCAAGTCCGTTTTGTGTGGCAGGTGTGGGACGGTCAATTATTACCCTCTTTTAAATCCACCGGCCTGCCGGCGTGTCTGGTTGGAAGGTGTTGTTCTTGTTTCTGTTCTTGGCTTATACTTGTTCCTTTGTGCTCTTGCTGCACGTTTTTGCTTCGTCTGAATCAAGGTCACCTCCCCCTCACCCCCCATTCCTCCAAGTATTACTAGTACAAGTACAAAGTACTACTAGTACTACTACTAGTACTACTACTAGTACTAGTACTAGTACTAGTACTAGTACTAGTACTAGTACTACTACTAGTACTACTACTACTACTACTACTACTCCTACTACTATTACTACTGCTACTACTACTACTACTACTACTACTACTACATCATGACATTGCCTATAGCATTACCGTCGGCTACAGGTACCCGTCATAGGACGCACATGGTACTGATCGACCAGTACTCATGTGGTATGCCCCATTGGCTGTTCAAGCACGCACTTGCTACTCAAGCTGCTTCTGATCTACGGCTCTGTCTTCGTCTCTTCTTCTCTCAGGCTTCCACCCGGCGTGCACGTCAACCTCCCTTGGGCCAATCTTTCTCCCCTGTCTCCTTCCATGCAGCGGTCTGCTGTCAATGCCAGAGGCTCATACATAGTACCTGGCGCTACTTTGCTGGGGGCGGTCCTAATTTGGTATACGGTCAATAGGTTGTTACAGCAAACCTTGCTACACAAGCCGCTTCCGTTTTTCGGCTTTGTCTTCGTCTTCCTTTCAAACATGTTCACTGTGGGAAGCTCAACAAGCGCAACTTTGGTCCTACCAGTGTATATACATACATATATGTACATGCACATTATTTATATAATAATATATGTGTGTGTATGACTATATCTATACATGTATTTGTATACATGCATGACTGGACCACAAACTACACCGATGTCGGATGCTTGATGTGTGTCTCTGCAACCTAAATTACCCAAGATACCACGAAAAGGAGTACTGTAAATCAATGACATTTATCTCAAGTAAGGCTAGATTCTATTTTGACAGTTAAATCATTCTAGGCTGCCAAATTCACGGCTTTTAACTTAATATGGTTTTGATATGTTTTGAATTTGGGGTTATGATTTCCATATAGTTTTGTTATATGTTTGATATGGTTTGGGTTATGGCTTAGATATGGTTTTGGACATGATTTTGATATGGTTTTGATATGGTTTGGGAACGGAGCGCCTTTTTCAGGGTTCCCGATGGGCTGGTTTTGAGAAAGGAAACAGAAACAGCCCCAGGACAGGCTTTTGGTCGATTTCTCGCGGGTTTTTGTGGTTTTGATATGATTTTGGTATGGTTTTGATACAGTTTTGATACGAGTTTGATACGATTTTGACATGATTCTCATTTGATTTTGATTTGGTTTCAGGACAGGAGCTTCTTTTTTAGGGTTGCGGTGGGTTGGCTGCAAAAAAGGAAAGAATAACAGCCCAGGAACAGGCTTTTGGTCGATTTCTCAAGGGTTTTTATGGTTTTGATATGATTTTGATATGATTTTGATATGGTTTTGATGTGGTTTTGATGCGATTTTGGGGCGATTTTGATGCGATTCTGATTTGATTCTGATATGTTTTCGAGTTATTTTCACCCTTTTGACCGATATCAAAATCACAATGTTGACCCATGTCATGTCAAAATCATAACTGAAACCATACCAAAATCATAACTGCAAAACCAGGCCAGAAACAAATCATAACAATAAATCAGAACTGAACAATTTCATCAAAATCATGTTGTATATATATATATTCATGTATATATGAAAAACCTCCATCCTAGAGACTTCAAATGTCATAAGGCTAGAACATATCTTTCAGATGTTGGATCCACTTTCTATCTTGCCTGGTACGCTCTTCCAGCAGGTCCTTTTTCTGTACCAATTGAAGTAGTTTTTGACTCTTACTTACCAGATAGTACGAAATACCCAAGATCAATGGATTGGTGGGAAAATGTTAACCGGAAATTCGTTTTCCTGTAGATTTTCCCTTATTCCCATGACAAGATTCCCCTCCAGCCCTCGAGTCCAAGAACCCATCAATCCTCCATCAAAGCCTTGAGTCTCGAAGGTCTCATCCAACGGAAGATCTGGGCGTGGTACCACCTGCCAAGGGCACCAGGAAGGAGCCTATCATCCCATTAAGAACGAGTTCTACTGCCATGGGGCCATATGGGCTATGATCTATGGAATCTCTCTGATCTATGGATATCAATGACATCTATGGGTTATGCCATTAAAGATGACAAAATCACCTACCAAAAATGGTGGATCGGTTTGCTGGGTTTCATACATGTGGGATGAATCAAAACCTGTGACGTGACATATGACTGGAGGATACTGGAGGGGATTCACAGTTTTTTACAGCCATAAGTCCCATCTATTTGAGGTTCGCCAGGGTCATTGAGTTGGTGTGGGTTATCCATTCTCTGCCCGGGCTCTGAAAGAAAATAGGGGGATCCTCAGCCCACCTCTATTCTCATGGAACAAACCCAGATGTTTGAATCATTTTGAAACAATCAAATCCAAACAAGCTTCCGCGGTATCCCCAACAGCCGCAAAGTTTTATTTCTAAAAATCTTTCTGAAGCATGCTGCCAAGCCAAGCGCTGGGACCTTCTCCTGACCTGGCTCTGCACCAAAGCCTCCCGGAGCCTTTTCCGGAACCTTCTCCGGAACCCTGTTAAACCCAAGCTGGCTCTGCACCAAAGCCTCCCCCATCCGGAACCTCGTTGAACCTGACCCGGCGGGCTTTGGTGCAGAGCCAAGTCAGGATCAACAGGGTTCCCGAGAAGGTTGAGGTTCCAGGAAGCCTTGGCGCAAAGCCAAGTCAGGTCCAACAGGGTTCCGGAGAAAGTTCCGGAGAAGGCTTCGGAGAAGGTCGGGGAGACTAGCCAGGTCAGGTTCAACAGGGTTCCGGAGAAGGTTCCGGAGAAGGTCTGGGAGGCTTTGGTGCAGAGCCAGGTCAAGTTCAACAGGGTTCCAGGGAAGGTTCCGGTGAAGGTCTGGGAAGCTTTGGTGCAGAGCCAGGTCAGGTTCAACAGGGTTCCGGAGAAGGTTCCGGAGAAGATCTGGGAGGCTTTGGTGCAAAGCCAGGTCAGGTTCAACAGGGTTCCGGAGAAGCTTCCGGAGAAGGTCTGGGAGGCTTCGGTGCAGTGCCAAGTCAGTTCAACAGGGTTCCGGAGAAGGTCCGGGAGTCTTTGGTGCAGAGCCGGGTCAGGTTCAACAGGGTTCCGGAGAAGATTCCGGAGAAGGTTCCAGGAGGCTTTGGTGCAGAGCCCAGGTTCAACACGGTTCCGAGAAGGTTGTGGAGAAGGTTCCGGACAAGGTTCCGGAGAAGGTCTGGGAGGCTTTGGTGGAGAGCCAGGTCAGGTTCAACAGGGTTCCAGAGAAGGCCCCGGAGAAGGTTTCAGGCAACGGCACACCGGAGCTATTCTGGGCTGAAGACCCCATAGGTTACTACGCTGTTGGGGAGAAAAAAACAGGCGCGACAGCACAACAGATCAGGGGAGTTAGGCGGGCCAAAACAAACTTCTTCTCAACGCTGACACCTGGGAGCCATGGTGGTTTCCAGGTGGGTAAGTTTTGGGCACGTGAACAACTGTGCAAGATTATTGTATGAACTACTAGACATGCTGTTTGGAAGCCTTTCAACGGTTCTTATGACCCATCGGTTCTTATGACCTATCAGAGCTTAAGAACCGTTCATATTGTCAAGATTTCTTTACAAATAAGCTTTGGTGGTACCCCCAACAGCCGCAAAGTTTTATCTTTACAAATCTTTCTGAAGCGTGCTGCGAAGCCAAGCGCTGGAAACACTTCAGCTGGGTTTCCGTGAGTTAAATGGCTGCAAATCCTGTTGAACCTGGCCCGGCTCTGCACCAAAGCCACCCAGGCCCCTTCTCCAGAACCCTGTTGAACCCGACCTGGCTCTGCACCAAAGCGAACTTCTCCGGAACCTTCTCCGGAACCCTGTTGAACCCAAGCAGGCTCTGCACCAAAGCCTCCCCGACCTTCTCCGGAACCTTCTCCGGAACCTTCTCCGGAACCTTCTCCGGAACCCTGTTGAACCTGACCTGGCTCTGCACCAAAGCCTCCCAGACCTTTTCCGGAACCTTCGGAACCTTCTCCGGAACCTCGTTGAACCTGAACCGGCGCCTGCACCACTGCACACCGGAGCTATTCTGGGCTGAAGATCCCATTAGCTTACGCTGTTGGGGAAAAAAACAATATTTTGCTGTTGGCATCAAAAACTTTTAAAACTGTCGTCTTGACATATCATAGCTGGTAGAAAGCTGCATGCTCATTCATCAACCAATGGTAGGACTCATCCCCAAATCCCAGTAGTTGGGGAAAAATGACTCTTTCATACAAGGGAATGAATTGATCAACTTGCTTCGTTTCGTTGAGATCTATATACTTTTTTGAGGTGCATACATGCATTACATTACGTTGCATTGTCGTGCATTCCACTGCATTACATTACATGTCATTCCACTATCACATACACATCCACATCCACATTCCCATACGAATGGAATATTTTCATATATCCCAATTGGACAACCCCATAATTATGGGTTAAATATAGATTATATAATGATATACCTATATGATTATATATATATATGATATTTCCCAAGAATGGTTGATTTATAGGGGTAATGCCCCTTAAGGGGTATATGAAAATAATCTGTTACATACACATCGAGATGCACATGCATATACATCTACATGGAGGTGTCCTAAAATGGTTTTATGGGGGCAGCCCTAGTTATCATCCATTTATAGATCGGGATTTTCCATGAAATAAACCATCCACATCCAGCTATTGGGGTACCCCCATTGATGGAAACCCCTCACCGTTTTTGTCGCCTCCATGACCAACATCTCCTCCGCCGGCTCCGGGAGAAACTCCAGGGCGCCAGCATTCAGCGACGGAGCCTCACCGGGATGTGGCCGAACTGGTTCTGGATATTGAGGTGAAAAAAACATCAAAACCACTGGATTTTGGGGCTACAAAAGCCATATAGCTATTCTAGCGTATTATTGGCTTCATTTCAGGGATATATTTTTGGGATATGGCTGGAAATATAACGTCAGTGGGAATCAAATAGCAAGAATTTGGGAACGCATTCCGGCGTTTCAGGCTTTTTCATATGGCGACCCCAATTGACTCAAGAAAGGTACTGAACCACTATCTTGAACACATGCTCATGACCAGTACTCAACGGGTTTGAATGTGGTATTTGCTTCATTGGCCTCCTTCATTTGAATGTAAATAGACAGCTTGTGGGTCCTGGAAATCTACAGTGAGTTTTCCCTGAGGATTTTTGCTATAAACTGACCATTTCTATTATGATCTACTGCTGATGATTGGCAAATCCCCAATGGACTGGAAGTCCAGTGGTCAGCCCAGCTTGAAATCGATGGAAAAAAAAAGATGTCTTTCATCATGGCAATACTTAGAATATGATTCATGTATCACCATCATGTTTTTCCAATCGCCATGGTACTATCTCTAAAACACTTCAAATATGATAATCCAATTTGAGACGTTTTGAGATGAAATGGACACACAAAAACAGAAAGAGAAGAAAAATCTGGAGCCCCCGGGCAGGTATAGCCAGCTCCGCCTGACGGTTTGTCGGTGAATTCTCCCACTACTCTCTTCATCAAGTTGGAGGATTCTAATTTTAAGTTCTATAAGCATCAAAAAAATGTGGGAAATTCACAGTTCAAAAATGTGGGATAGAATTTCGATATGTCATGTGATTTATCACCCACATTGCCACGATTTTCGTCGTGAAACTGATGATTTTTCACTGATTCTATGGGATACCCAACTGTGGGTTTGTCGGGATGGTTCACTGACAAATATGTGTATATAGTGTGTATATATATATACTGTATATACCCTCTGGTTATGACTAACATAGCTATGGACAATGGCCCATAGAAATGGATGATAAAAATGATGATTTACCTCTTAAAAATGGTGTTTTTCCATGGCTACGTTAAATAACCAGATGGTATATATAGAACTATACAGGATAATATCGGAATGGTAACTCTATAGGGATGATTTCGCCTTCGCCAACCTGGGGATGATGTTGAAGATACGCTATGGAAAATGACACCATTTACCCTCCAGTAAATTAACATAGACCCTGGTAGATAGGGGTTGGAAGATTAGTTTGCTCTAAAAAATGGTGATTTTCAGGGTCTATGTTAATTTACCAGAGGGTATAGATGATTATGATTCTTATGCTGATCAATCCCTGTTGAAAATGCTGGTGATCCATAGCCAACATTTGTTACCAAAGGGTAGTAGTTGGGGCTGACTTTCCTCACTGTTTATCAGGCAGCCGGCGCCCTTTTTTGTGGACACGCCAACAGCGAGTTTTTCGGGCGAGCTGTTCTCGACCTTGCGCGAGGAGAGGTTTCTCCAGGTGATCAAGCGTGGTTTGCTGGAAGATCTCACAAATATTTATATAAGTGGGAACATCACCTACAAATAGGGGATTTCCAGATTTTCCAGCAAGCCATGTTGGATTACCAGATATGGCTGCCCAATTCTACTCTTGAAAAATGTGCGTCCAACATCCGAGGACCTGAAATATGTGTGGGTAGAATGCGCCCCTTTTAAAGGCCACACCCATTGAAATTACCCAAATATCATCGTTTTCCCCAAAATATGATTATCATAATATCATTACCATCATCATCATCATCAGCAGCATCATCATCATCATCAGCAGCAGCAGCAGCATCATTATCAGCATCATCATCATCATCATCAGCAGCAACAGCAGCAACAGCAGCAGCATCATTATCAGCATCATCATCAGCAGCAGCAACAGCAGCATCATCAACAACAAAGTGATCATCATCAACAACAATGTGACCATCTTGTCATTGTCATCACCACCCTTTATGACCATCTTATATTATCACCCCCATCACCGATCACCATATAAAAGCTAGTAACCTGGGAAGTAAGGAGGAAACATCATCAACAAACTATCCTGACCATCCTGGGAAACACACTTGACATCTTTTTGGAGGTTGCTATATGATCATCCTACCCCCCAGAAATCAAACATGGTATATACGTTTTTAATTTAAAAAAAAACATGTGTGGATGTTTTTTCCCACCTATAAACCTCCATTTTTCGGTCGGGGGGGTTTTCCAGCCAGCCATTTTTGATGACACTCGACTAGAGGTCGGCTTGCACCATGAATTCTGGGGGCTGTTTGATATGAACCGGGGGGATGGAAGTGTTTCTAAAAGAACCACAATTGGCTATTATACACATATATATATATATCATATATCATCATTCATGTTTCCATTATGGTTAAATTGGCGAATCACCATGTATGAACACATCATCAAATCACAAAAAAAAACATCAATTCCATGAATTCCATTGAAATCCAATCACCATGAATATCCATGAATCATGAATATTTATATATATTTATAATATGCCATGTTAAAATATGTTAAAATCCCATCCATAGATGACCACCCCACCCTTCGGCACCACCTCATCGCATGGCTTTCACCCCTGCATTGGCCAAGGCCTCTTCGGTGGTCACGGCCACCTGCCCGGCGCCGAAGGCCACGGAACGCGCCTCTGCGTCCTTGGAGGCATCGGGATATGATGCGGTGATTCGTGGGATGCCACCGGTGGATTGTGTCGGTCTTTTTGATGGTTATTCTAACGGGGTTCCATGGTGGTTCAATGGGAATTGATGGCGATGTAATGGTGATTGAAATCTGCCCATCTCACCCAGTCTATGCCCAGTAAAAAGAAGAAAACAAAGTCGTGGTCAACATTGGGTCACCAGTGGACAGATGTGTCACTGTCAACCTTAAACCATGCACATTATGGAGATACATTCATTCTTGACCAATCTGAAACCTCAAAAAAAAAATCAGAGTTCACCATCTCCCCAGTCACCACCATCTTCCACCAAAAACAAGAAAAAACGAGTTCATGTTTTTTTTTCAAAAAAAATGGGTTCCGGTGCTTCCCCAGCCATTCCTTTTAGCGTCGCTGAGGGGTTGCATGCAGACCCCTTTCCGAAGACAGGCGATGGCATTCAGCGCCGCCAGGGACGCAGCTTCACCTTCGCCCACTTTGCCCACCTAGCGACGAGCCGACAGGGCGGTTCTGAAAATATTGAAACCTCAATGGTTAGTATTGGTTAGTAATGATTGATAATGGTTAATTTTATGGTTTTCAATGGTTAATAATGGTGAATATTGGTGATGAATAATGGTGATTTTTTTTGGTCATGATGATGAATAATAGTGATTAATGGATGATAGTGGTTATTAATGGAACATATATGGAGGTTTCCAAAGTCATGGGGGTACCCCTTATCATCCTCCTCCAAGTCATGGATGACCATGACTTAGTATTGAAACCCATGGTGACGACTGGAGATCCCCCATGACTTATGAAACCCCCATCTTACAGTGAAATTGCCAGAGTTTTCAATTTTCTGACCTCATTTTCACTGATTTGCAGCAACAAATCTTCGATGAGTTTTTCCGTGCAATTGCCAGAATCTCACAACACAAATACATGTCTGAATATGTGTCAGATTAAATTCGCACCAGGACAAATGTTGCAATCTATGTTTGAATATGTGTCAGGTGACATTTGTGAGATCACATTGTCACATTAGATAAGCCAGACCAAATGTCAGACGATGTGTCAGAGCTGATGTGATATGTCAGGTCAGTAGATATGTCAGATTTGTTCCCGAACTCATGTGAGAATCATGTCATAATAAATGTCAGGATAGATACGTGTCAGCACTTGTGCGGCAATGTTTGTATGGTAGGGATCACAAGAAGCAAGTTTGGGCATGAAGTAGATCATGTGGAGCTTTCCTAAAACGGTACCCCAAATCATCCTAAATTAGATCATTTTAGTATTGAAACCTGTGGTTTTGGGGATCCCCCATTCTGGGAACCCCGATGTGTATTTGGCTTTGTTTGAAAACAGTGCACTCCCAAGTCCCATGGACTATCATCATTTGCCCGATTTTCCACAGCATTTCTGGGAAAATTCCCCGACGATTTCAAGACACACCCAAAGCTAATTGGTGGAGAGTATAATATACATAATAATATTCCAATTGGATAACATGGAATGGAAACATAAACAAATGCCAATCCACATCTCGAAACTATGTAATTGGTTCCCATGAAATATGAATGGATAATATGATATTCCAGTGTTGCATCCCCCATACTGGATTGTGAAAAACCCTAGTGTTGATCCTCCTGCAAATGTTGACTAGTAGATGTGGTTAGGTGCCCCCACTATTTAAGTATAGCCATCCCCAAAAAACAATCTGAAAAGTGTGTTTCCAGGAGGTTACTTCGATCATATGTCATCCGTATTTCAAGATGTCCCACTTTTCGTTCTCTATGACTCGGGGTTGCTGTAATGATCATGGTCTTCGACCCGTCCCCATATACCATGCCAATATAAACATTGTTTGTTTGAACTATGTTAATCATGTTAGTTATACTCTATATAAACCATTACAAACCCAATGATATAATTAGATGAACCATTATATATAAACCCATATCATATACTGATATATATATATATAATGGTATAAACCCATAATTACACTCTATAAAACCATTTTACATCATTTTACATACCATTATAAACCCATCTAATGATCTAATTCCGATCCCCATATGACCATTGGTGCACCAGCTGGGTGTCGCCATAGCGGTTGGAAATCTTCGAAAAGGTATCCGAGGCGATGCGATACCTGGAGGCTTTTCGGTGTCCCCATCGATGATTTACCCAGTGCATTACCCTCTGGTTATGTCAAAATAGCTATTGAAAATCACCATAGAAATAGTGAATTTTCCCATGAAACATGGGTGATTTTCCATAGTTATGTAACAAATTACCAGAGGGTAATGCTAATGTATATCGTCTATAACTGTCTATAACTGGGTAAATCATCTATAATTAGTTAGATATAATGATGATTTATATATATATATATATATGATAGTATGATTTATAAATGATTATCCATTATTATCTATGATAAACGATTAGTCGTGCTATATCCTCTATAAATGACCCATATCATATAACCATAATATATACCGTCTGGCAAACGTTATCATAAAGCTATGGAAAATCACCATATGGACTACGTAAATCAACGAAGTAAACGAGCCATTTTCAAGAGCAAACTGTTAAATTAACAGATGGTAGTAACCATCTATAGCCGCTCTGAAGGATTTATGAACCATCTATTGTGGGAAATACATAGAGTATCCATGGAATATTTATGAAGCCATTTACCATCTATTGTGGGATATAAATGGGATATAAATGAGGTATTCAATGATTCAATGTTTTCATGGGATATAGCGTGGATATACCACCAGCACTGTTGTATTTGCGGAATTTCTACTTCGCTGATCACCGTTGAGGTCATCTTGTTGTGGGGCCCATGAAGCTGACCATCAAAGATCTTTGGGACATATGTAAATATCAAGATTTTGGAAGAAAATAGGAAAAAATATGGTGATATTTATGGATATATACCATTTACCATATATTTATGGATATACTTTTCACTAGGAAATATCCCAGTTTCTTTTGGCAATTTTTGGGAACTTGCATGACCTTCTTGGGCTGAAAGCGGAAGAGCATTTGTAACTGCCCCCGGAGTTCACAATTTTATTAAGCACCTTCAAAACCCTGCTTTTCGCTGGTCCTCCATTTTTTTGGTGAATTCCCCAAACAGTTATTGGGTACCCCAACTATTTCCCTAACAATCCATGGATTATTGGAGGAGTCCCCCAATCATATTCCCCAATAGTTCCAATAGTATTCCCAATAGTTCCAATAATATTCCCAATAATTCCAATAATATTCCCAATAGTTCCAATAATATTCCCAATAACATTATGGATAATAGTTCCCCAATCATATTCCAAAAGACTTCAGCTTCGTCACTGCAACTTCTGCGTCAGCTTCGTCGCCACCGAGAAGTTCAGCGGATTCGCCTGGCGCCCCGCCACCGCCCGCGGCGACACCACCAGCACCACGGCGTTGCCGGCGTCCCAGGCGACGTCCTGGGCGAAGTAGCGCCCCACGTTCTTCACCTTGGAGTCTTGGGGGTGGGATGCTGGCTGATTTGCAGCTGGTTGATGTGAGATATGTATCTGTTCTGTGTATATACATATATATATATATACATATTTATATTTATATTTTATCTATGAGTATCTATCTAAATATATGTATATCTATGTGTATATATATATGTGTGTACATATATATATATATATACACATGTATATGTATGATACATTATGTATGTGAGTTTGTTGATGATATATATATAATGTGACTCTATCTAAAACTAGATATAAATATGTGTACTATAAATGTATGTGAAGGTTTCTCCACACCGCAAATAATGAAATTCCGTCTGTCTTATTGTTAGTCATGAGGTTTTCTCCGTCCTTCCCACTTGTTGTGACTTGCTTGATTACTTCACAATGGTTACCTGGTGCTTTACCTGGTGCTTTGAGATCTTGGTCTTGGGTCTCAATGTTTGTTGGCTGTGTAAAGGGCAACTGTCTTGCTCGGTACCATAAGATATCACTGATATCACTCAAAATGGAATGTTGTATGAAGGGAAAACTTGGATAGTTCTGCGGTTAGAGAATGATAGTTCTACAATTTGAAAAAATTCACATTTCACAAACCACAGCAATGTAAACATAGTATTTTTCACCAAAGATCAAGCCAAAAAAATATACCCATGGTTGAAATATCAAGTGCTTGGTGAATGATTTTTCGCTTTTTCAGTCCTGGGACGATCCAAAAGGTTGAGAAACCTGGTGTTTTTTGAGGCTATGAGTCATATGATCCCAGGAAATATATATAATTAGATGTTAATATTTTTGGAGATTCACCCATATATCACCATGAAATGTACCGAAAGCCTACTGAATATTGTGTATACATATATATATATACACTGTATATAATACTGTATATATTATATCGTAAATCCCGCCTGGTAATCCAACGTTGTTTGCCATTGGGTTTGCCAATTTTGCCATAGAGTTCTGTTGAACTTGATGCAAGGTACAAAGTCGCTCCAGCCGAACTTGTCTTCGGGCCTTGAACAACGACATCAGATCAAAGCGGCTGAGAATTGACGATTGATGGGAAATTGTGGGATAGGGAAAGATGAGAACTGATATGGAAACCCTCAATTTATTGTCATTTACAAACCAAAAAATGTGGGAGACCAAGCCGAGGTCGAAACTAGGCATCTGCCAGCTTTGAAACAACAGCTGGGGGGCTCGCAATTTTGGTCAGTGACCCTCAGCCACCAGCTTTATATTCTTCAGAATCAACTTACATTACTCAACATGAATCAACTTATCCCATACTTCTGGGGCCAACACCTTTTGAGTCTCAAAAAAAATCAGCCTGGTGGCCCATAGCCGGCAGGAGGCGTCACAAGGCGAAAGCAGTAGGGCGTGTCTTGCTCCAATAGATCGATGGCCTTCTCCAACTCTTTCCTGGCGAAATCGTCCCCGATGGTGGAAATTCTCGTGACAGGCCACGGAAAAAATCGTTCCACGGATTTAACCATAAAGTAAGCAAAAATGCGTAGAATAAACAAACGATTCTCCGAAACATGATTGGTATCTATATATATAATATATATAATATATATAATATATATATAATATATAATATATAATATAATATATATAATATATATAATATATAATATATATAATATATAATATATATAATATAGGCTAATATATAATATAATATATATAATATATTATATTATATATAATATATTATATATAATATATAATATAATAATATAATATAATATAATATAATATAATATATATTATATTATATATATATATATTATATATTATATATTATATATATATTATATATTATATATATATATTTTATTTTATATATATATATTATATGGGCTAATAATCCGTTTATACTTGACCCATTCATGCTGGGCAGAGAAACTCAAGATTTGGAACTCCCAATTGCCTAGCCCAAGCTCGCTTGACACACTTTGGCATGCTCGTGCCACCTGGAATCAGACCGGACATTCCCCACCGGGGAAAAGTGACCAAATGGTTACCTGAGCCAAAATGGTGGCCTACCGCCATGTACATTAAATGTCATTAAATCAAGTCCCTTCCCTTGCCAGCCAAATGGATCCATCTCTGTCTGTTTCTTGAAAAAACAAACAACATTTTGCCCTTTTCGACATCAGCACCGAAATTCAACATCGCTGTCGCCGAGGTTCTCTGTCGAAGAAGGTAGCAAGCCTGCCAAATCCAACCTCGCCGTCCCAGCCGAGAGAAGGCATGTTCGAAGCTGGCCATGGAAGAATTAAGCTTGACAGGCAAATCAGCTCCACCTGTGATTGTCCAATGAAAAAATCCCCAGGATCCTGATGGACAGGATCTCAATTTTCTGAAATCTGCCGGCTTTAAAAAGAAAACATCACAAGTGTTGCCATCGCCTCAACACCATGCAGGTCGTGATCCCAGTGCCTTGAAAAATCACTCCTCAAAAAGGATGGTTTCCCTTCACCACTCAATCTGGATCATATTCCACCCACTTCAATAAGTCTTCACCAATTTCCAGCACCCAACATATAACCCCAACAGGTCACCAGCATTTCACCAGCATTTCGGGCTGGTCAAGGGGCACTTTTCTCCCGGGCGCTCCAAACTCCTGCGCTCCGGCGCCGGCGCCGGCGCCCCACAGTGCAGTGATCCCACCCAGTCGCAGAGCCAGGCGCCGCGGCGCCAGCCAGGCCGGCTGCGCCCACAGCAGGGCGATCGCCAGCAGCCAACGGCGGCAACGCGGAGCCATGGGTGGTGGATCACCGAGGTTTTTTTGGGGGGTTTTAGATGATTAGGTTCTAGCCATAGCATTAGATATAGTTAAGATACTCTTATTTATATTGCTCTATTATGAATGTATGCATCTATTTATATATATGTATATATATACACATCTTCAGTACGTGGTTGGGAGTTTTCTTGCTGGGATTACCGGAAGATGGGGGATTGGAGGTTGGAGGTTTTACGCCATTGGCGGGAAGGTCTTTCTCTACTGTCGAGGTCATCAACCATCTCGGCACTTGCGTTTTTTTGCATATGAAGTTCATGAGGAAATGTGCTTTATTGTGCTAACATCTTGAAACTATCTATCTTCAAACTATCCTTACAGCTCAGACTCAAACCGCAAATGGCTGAACGTTTGGCCCATCCAACGACACATGTTCGGCCAAGGCATGACAGACGCGGGTCGCATCCGAGCCTTGTCACCCTCATCTTCCGCAAGTTGGGCCTTTCACAACAGATTTGGAGATGGGTCATGTGGGTCTACCAATGATTTTCCCACCATATGGGAATAGATCGGAATAAAGATAGAAATTTGCCACGATGAAACCATGTAATTTTCATCCCATCCCCGATGCGAAAGGGGGATACCCTCCAAATGTTGTTTAGTATTTCCATTCTTCCCAGTAAAGCGTGTGCAAAATTTTAACACATCGTTTCTCGCACACGCATGAAGGCACATTCCCATCCAAATCTCCATTGCTGACTTTCATATCCTCATGGCATTCTATGGTTCTCATGTTGAAACACCATATATCATCCCATGTCATCCCATATGGGACATGCTATGGCTGCGGTAATGGTCATGATTTTTCCCTCCAAAAAAACCATGGATGTTTTCGAAGCACATGGCCAACTTTGTGGGTCTATTGGAACCATATTCTTGACGCATACCCCTGTTTGAGGTCTGTCGATTCCAATCCCGTGACTAGTCTGAAAAGGGACTTATATAATTGAGTCTGTCTTTCCAAAATTTGATTGCATATTAAACAAAACTCAATCCACTAACCTACCAAATAAACCAAGTTGTATCCGAGGATGTCCTGAGTCAGGACGTGGCATATCATAGAAATCATCATTTCATCACCAGTTCTTTAACGGGCGTTACTCCGTTACCGTTACAAAAAAACAAATTTCAACATCAATTCTACAGGACCTACTTCGGCCATGGACAGCAGGCTCGCTGGTGAGTTGTAAGCAGCGATTGGTACCGAGCTGCAAGCTGTCCAGTTCTATGCCTAGCTATCACCAGCATGTACCAGCTGTATATCAATATTATTCATGTATATGTGCATGTGTATATATATATATATACATATATATATATATGCATATCTATTCATATTTATATATATATATATATTGTATGTATAATTCTATCCATTTTACGCCGATGACATACCTGGTCATAGCTTCGACTACCGGTTCCACGCACCTCGTTTCCTCGATCGACAGCTTCCGCGTCGGCGACGTTCTTTGCGTCGTCGTGCGGTTCGCCGGCCTTGCCTGGCACTTCGACTTCGCCAAAAGGTCAAACCGGTGTCAAAGAATGGTACACAACTGCTATACCGCCATTCTTGGCACAAAAATCCTAACCCAAAGGAACTGGACTTTCGAACGAATTGGCTTTTGATCCAAGAATTGTTTAAATCACCTAGGAATAGGGGTTTCAAAGCGGATGGTGGCAAAAAATGCCCATGTAATTATTTGGACATATTTTTGGAGATTCATCGCATTGTTGGGGAGTTGTTTAACATCAAAGTATCTGGGGCATTCCTGTTGCAAAGGTGCGGAGGCAATCAACAATCATTTGAATGTGTATAGATATATATATATATGTATATATATATACCTATCTGTACATATCCAACTTGCTCAGTTTTCAGAGTTGGGGCAGCCTCAACCCTCAATGCGACCAGATTTTTCTCCCAACCCTCGCCGCTGGCCCTTCCCAACACCACCGGAGCCATCGAACCTTCAGGCTCCGCAGCTTCACATGGTGCTTCCTGGTTGCTCAACATCCCCATTGGAATGCTTCGGGACGACACGGAAGCCTAGATACCCCGAAATCGAACAAACTCAAACACGTTGGTCCAGTGGGTCTTGGAACTGTTTAAGCCAAACAAAAATCGTTGTCACCCATTTTGTTGAGTCTTTAAATGTGTTGGAAAGAACATATCAGATTTTGGCTTGGCAAAATACGGTTGTATCTTGGTCTCGGTGAAATTTTAAAGCCCTAAACAATGCAATGACCGCCTCCGCCTCGACGCTTGGCACCAAACGCTCAGGCTCCGGAGCTGCAGGAAGATTTGCCGACGGGAGGGGGGACTTGGAGGACTTGAAACAAAAATGATTGGCTAATTGGTGGTTTCAACCCCTCTGAAAAATATTAGTCAGATTGGATCATCCCAACTATTGGGGAAAATAAAAAATGTTCCAAACCACCAACCAGTTGGGTTTTTTGGCGGAATCCAGCCTCAGGAGTTCTTCTGAATCTGGGCTTTTTTTTGCTACGGGGTGAAGCCTAATGCTGCTGTAACTCGCGTAGCGACGTAGCTGTGACGTTTTTTGTGCCCACAAATTAAGCCCAGTCAGCCAGTCTCGGAAGAGCAAGGTTATGTTGCCAACTTTAGGGTTGAAACACCAGCAGATTTTTTGTCAGCAGGATGCAGGAGGTGCCGGAGCAATCCACCCAAAGCTGTGGTCATGATGTCTTGATAGTGAAGGAATGAGTTTGGTGATGTGTTGAAGCTTTGTTCACGGTTGTTATTGCCTTCACATGTTGAACTTCTCCATTGTCTCAAATGGACACCATCCCACTCAGAAACAGAATCGTCTCGACTCGGGACATGCATCAACCCAACTGGTGCGGCTCGTTTGCGGCTCTGATATCATGACTGTTTCTCCAATTGGGATATTCAAAAAAAAGGTCAGGTTCATGGAAAAATCATCCAAAAATCACCAAACACTTGCCCAAACACTTACCTGGAGGGCCAGCCTTGGGGGGCCATGCCTTCTCCCACACCGGGTGCCTCGCAGGGCATCGCTTTCAGCTTTGGGGCGGCTCTCCTGACAAAGGCGATCAGGCGATCAAGGTGAAAAAGGAAATGCCAAGTGGTTCGGTTTGAAAATAGCAATAACAACATAATAATTAGGTAAAGTCATTATAACAATAGTAAAAATAAGAAGAAGAATAGTAGCAAATCAAAATAGTGAAAACAAGAATAAATAGATAATAGTCATAAGTCATAATAATAATAATAATCATCATCATCATCATCATCGTCATCATCATCATAATCATCACTTATCATCACTTATCATCACTTATCATCACTTATCATCACTTATCATCACTTATCATCACTTATCATCACTTATCATCACTTATCATCACTTATCATCACTACTGATAACTAATCATATTAATCAAAATAATAAGTGATTAGATATAAGTGATTAGATATAAGTGATTAGATATAAGTGATTAGATATAAGTGATTAGATATAAGTGATTAGATATAAGTGATTAGATATAAGTTATAAGTGCTATAGATTAGATATTAATCACTAATATTATCAAAAAGCGGTAAACATCAAGTGTTTCTTCGTTTTTTGAGTGTTGACAGCCACCAAAAACTCAGCGCCTGGGGCTCAAATAGCACCGGTGCCCGAGTGGAAGCCTTCTCCCTTGGCGGAGGCAGAGCTCAGGGCTGAAAACGAATGGTGTCAGATAAGTTATCTATGCATACCTATGGGAAATATGATGATCTAGTTATTTATGGTTAGTATATATATATAATGTGAGTGTCTGGTAAATGTGTCTATACATATTCATGTAACTGAACCACTTGAAGATACGTATAGTTAAATAATGTAATTTTTATACCATGTTGCGTCTATATGTAATATGTATTATGTGGGGAAAATAGATGTAAGGGATGCTATCATCAGTCAGATGAGATACTGCAAAATAAAGGGGATTAGATGTTGAAATGGTTTTTGACAAGCTTAACGTGAAGATATGAGTAGATATGTGTAGTATTTCTTCAGTCAAATACTGTGTAATAACACTTGTGGATGGAACAATTACTGCTGAGCAAATAAAAAAAAACTATAGGGGCTGCATATGTTTTAAGCAATGATAGTATAGACGAGATGATTGTAAGAGGAAGAGATGTTATAAGTGGAATTCCAAAAGAAATAAAACGGGGAACCCGAATTTCAGGGAGCCAATGTGCTCCAAGACTGCAAGACCCTAAGGCTTAACCCACCCGGATATCACTTCCCCGTGGTCGCTCCCATGGTGCTCTAAGTGATCCCCTAACCGGTCGCACTGTCAGAGCTTGATGATAGCTGGGGTTTCGTACAATGTATGCGTGTATATATATATCATATATATATATATCATATATATATATATCATATATATATATCATATATATATATCATATATATATGATATATATATATATACATACGTGTGTGATTAGTTATTAGTTGTATCTCTCGATCTTGTCAAACTTCTGTGGAGATCTGCTGACAAGTGATTCCCCCCGCCTGCGCTTGGCTTCTGCCTCATGTTCCGACGAAACTGAATTGGACAGCCAACTCCACTGCAAGAAATCAACAGATCTGTCATGTTGTTGGGCTCCTAGTCGCTCCTTGGCTCCCCCCAAAGAATATACACCCAGTAGATAGCCATCAGGCACGGCACCTTGCCACCTTTGCTGCGGCTCGCTTCAGCCTGGCTTTCTCGGGGGATCCTTGAAGTTAGGGTTTAACCAGCAATGGGTGCGGGAAAAAAAATTGGGATATCAGGTGTACATTGTGGGTATATCATGGCTATATAATGGGCATTTAACCAGCAATAGGGGGTATTTGGGTGTGTCTCAGAATTGGGAATGTACCCCTAGCCTACAAGTTGGGCCCATCAGGGAAAAGGATGATTAACCAATGGATTTGAGGTACCCAAGTTTGACAAATCCGGAATGTTCCGTGGATACTTTGGGATAGATCGAAATTGGAAAAAAATGGAAAGATACCATGTGTTTAGCGATTTCAATGGCATCTTCTTGTAAACCTCTGTGAACCGGATCAGCGATGTAGACCAAGGCCCGCCTGTCGTGGTAGCAGCTCCAGCAACGGCGCTGCATCTTTGCCACGCAGACAACGCGAACGACAACCTCAAGGGCTTCAAAACCCGTGGATTCATCCAACAAAATGGGTTTTTTGGCCCAACTTCGGGGCTTTTGCCACCAAAAATGAGATATTTCAGCAAGACAATGAGGCTCTTCGCGAACCTTGAGAGAGATGTCAACAGAATGCGGGAATTTATGGGAATTTGTGATTCAATCAAGTCTTCATGATGATTTATCAATGTGCAGCCCATGATCAATCTATTGGATATCTCCGTTCAACAGCTAGCTAGCAGCTAGCTGGTGAACAACTCGTCCGCCATCTGAGCAAGCCCGGCTCACCAAAAAGTGTGGAGAATACTTCTGTGATTCCACCACCTCAACGAAGCCGGTTTTCGTCGGCGGTGTCCACGGTGTCCACCTCTTCCCACTGAACGGACCATCAAGTGGTGCTTGCGTAGGTCTGAAGGGCTTATTCTAGTTACCCTCTGGTAAACTAACATAGCTATGGAAAATCACAATTTTCAATGGGAAAATCCACTATAAATGGCCATTTTCAATAGCTATGTTAAATTACCAGAGGGTAACAGTTAAACTAAGCATCTTGAATGATTTTTAACATCAATGTTTTTTTCCTGAAAATTGGGACCCCTCAATGCCAATCCGAAAAACATGTTCCCCATGAAATGCCCATTTCCAGGCATACCCCCAATTTCAGAGACATCCAAATACCCTAGTAAGCTGAAAAAGTTGCTTATAAGTCCCATGAAATATCGAAAATTCTAGATTCCAGTATCCCAATTTGTCATACACTCAAAATCCCTATATTTCATGGGTCATTTCTATCCCGTGTCTTCTGAATTTGCTTCCAAGATCTCCAACCGTGGCAGGGAAAAAGGGCTCATAGTCCTTGCCTGGAGGCTGCCAGATCCGCCAGGTCTGGCCTTGAGACCTTGAGACCTGGAGGATACCATGATCCGGGGGGGTGCCCTCTGGAGTACCAGTGGACCAGTCTGAAGGCCATTTTCAATAGGGAAATCAACTACAAATGGGGTACCTTCTGGTAAACTCGAAAATGACCCATAGAAATACTTGGATTTCCCTGTTGAAAATTGTGAGTTTCCATAGTCATGTGAGTGTTTACCGGAAGGTAGCCCAAAAATCCTCCAAGCAGCTTCCGGCCTGGACGTTCCCGTTTTGCACCTGCAGGGTTTGGGGATGGGAGATGAGCAAAGTTGGCACAACTCCACTTTCACTGGGGTTGATGGATGTTGATGGTATAACTTATAACTAAAATATCCATAGGTATTAATATTGATGAATGAGCTTTATAAACCAACAAACAGAACTGGGGGGCCCGCCTTGTAGAACACTTCAATGCCTCTTGAATATAAATATTGTGTACGTATGTAGGTATGTATGTATGTATGTATGTATGGATGCATGCATGCATGCATGCATGGATGTATGTATGTATGTATGGATGCATGCATGCATGCATGCATGGATGTATGGATGCATGCATGCATGCATGGATGTATGTATGCATGCATGCATGCATGCATGCATGGATGGATGTATGTATGTATGCATGCATGCATGCATGCATGCATGCATGGATGGATGTATGTATGTATGTATGTATGTATGTATGTATGTATGCATGCATGCATGTATGTATGTATGTATGTATGCATGTATGCATGCATGCATGGATGGATGTATGTATGTATGTATGTAGGTATGTATGCATGCATGCATGGATGTATGTATGTATGTATGTATGCATGCATGCATGGATGTATGTATGTATGTATGTACCTAGGTCTTCAAAATATCAAGAAAATTTTGTCGACCCCTAGTGTTCTACCTTTTCTGGACGCTAATTCAAAAAGTAGACGTTTTGGTCGATATCTCCAAAAACCGGTTGTGAGTTTTATGCCCTCCACTGCAACCTTGAATTTTTTGTCATTCCCCGACCCCCTGAATTGATTATATATAGATTTCGCTCATGGAAAAAACCTGGTTTCAAATGGTCTCTCACAAAATAAGTCGTGCATCCCAATCCGCATGGTGATGTGCACTCACACATGCACAGTGTTCAAACTTGCAATCATGACCATGCTTCTTCCAAAAACATAATTCTGTGAGAACTCTGCAAAAAAGAAGCAGAAGGCTTAAAATTTCCATTTTTTTGCATATTGCCGAAAACATTGAAAAACAAAGTGACCTAGTTTTTGGGGTTTGTAGGCGTTTGATGGTTTTTGTAATCGTTTTGAAGCTTTTTGAGGGAGTTTTGAAGGTTTTTGTAGGCGCGAACTTTCGCATAAAACGTGCACATCGCACACAAAAATGAACATAATCTAAGAAATGGTGAGCCAAAGAGTCT
>Ga0126342_10003864_pt1 | contig 25156 bp, 23 predicted proteins | sample Cyp1metagenome_FD_92528 | JGI IMG/M metagenome (GOLD analysis project Ga0126342, IMG submission 92528) | Coral microbial communities from Lord Howe Island, Old Settlement Bay, Australia - Cyphastrea 1 metagenome | ecosystem: Host-associated > Invertebrates > Cnidaria > Coral ...
GGATGGAGCTGAAAGCCCATGACCATAACAGAGCAGCGACAAACATCGTCCAACCTTACAAAAGAGCTCGCAGAATTGGAGGGTGGTGGGGAAATGCGAAGCCTACTTGTCATAGATACACAAGAATAGATTGAAAAAAACGTGTATTACATAGATAATGATTCATGACGAGATTAGGCAGGTAGTTAAGATAGGTTAGATAGATTAGATAGATTAGATTAGATTAGCTGGGCTTAAGTATAGATAGATAGATAGATAGATAGACAGATAGATAGATAGATGCATAGATAGATAGATAGATAGATGGATGGATGGATAGATAGATAGATAAGATAAGATAAGGTAAGATAAGATAAGATAGATAAGATAAGATAAGATAAGATAAGATAAATAGATAGATAGATAGGTAGGTAGGTAGGTAGGTAGGTAGGTATGCAGGCAGGTCGGTAAACGGATACATGGATGTATGGATGGACGGATAGATTATCTGTAGATTTGATTCAATTCGATTAGATGATGATTAGATTGGACCATTGGATAGAGAGGTTACATTGGTGTGTGAAGACATTGACGAAGTGGGTCGACGGGACCTTGGAGCGTTGCAGGTGGACCCATCAGCATCTCCGCGTGGCATGTCCGTTCTCGCAGAGCTCTCTCGGGAGTCTGTGTCTCCAGGTTGCAGTTGGCACCGCTGTCACTGTTGGAAGATGTTGGCAGAGCGTCAGACGATGTCGGAAGCTTCATGACAAATCCCTCTGATTATCCCTTCAGAATACTGCCCATGATTTTGATCTTTTCCATTTGTGGGCAGCTGATTTCTATGTTTTTTTTTCGAAAAAACAGCTTAAAATCTAGCAGTCTGGAAGAGTCTTCTAACACCCTGACTCTCCCTCCAGACTCTGCCAGACTCTTCCAGACTCAGCTCCAGGTCCAGCAGAGCCGACAGAGACGGTCCAGAACCTTCGGAGCCTTCGGCAGCCCGGATCGGTCGGATCCGTCGGATTGCAGGGTTTCTGATTGCAGAAGATCAATTGCCTCCTGAGATCAGCTTCCACCAAGCCACTTTGGCCGTGGCTGAAGTGCAGGAGCGTTGTCCCAAAGATTCAGCTCCAACGAAGCAGCAGGCATTGAGACTCCTCATTGGGATGGGCTATGATCCCAATGCGGCTGTGGCCAAGTGGAACGAGATCACTGCATGGAGAGCTACCAACAGAATAGATGATGTCAGAAGAGAACAGGCTAGCCTGATGGCAGGAACTAGCGACATCCACTTCCCAAATGAATTGGAAGTGTACTCTAAGCTTATCAAAGTTCGACCCTGTGTTCTTCGAGCAGTGGACGGCTCCCCAGTTTCGATCTGGCATGCTGGCAGCCTGAACACAGGGAGCCTTTCGAGCCTTCCTTCAAATGATGTTTCAGCGTGGAGCCATGCTGTGTTTGAGTATAAAGACCTGTGGGTCTCACAGAAGAGTGAGGAACAGAAGAGATTGATGGGATATATTCAGGTCTATGACATGCAAGGTGTGAGTTTTCGACACCTCTCCTCCAGAGAGCTTATGGATAAGATGAAGTGTGCTTTAGAAGTTGGCAGTTATTACATGGAAGCAGTTGCCCACATGTACGTCATCAATGCCTCTGTGCTTTTCTCAATGGCTTGGAAGGCGGCCACAACTACAGACCCTGGTGCCCCATCCATACATACATACATGATCATACATGCATGCATGCATGCATGCATGCATACATAGATACATAGATACGTAGATACGTAGATACGTAGATACGTAGATACGTAGATACGTAGATACGTAGATACATAGATACGTAGATACGTAGATAGTAGATACGTAGATACGTAGATACATAGATACATATGTATCTATGTAGCTATGTATCTAATAGATACATAGCTACATAGATACATAGATAGATACATAGGTACCTAGATACGTAGATACGTAGATACGTAGATACGTAGATACGTAGATACATAGATACGTAGATACGTAGATAGTAGATACGTAGATACGTAGATACATAGATACATAGATACATAGATAGATACATAGGTACCTAGGTACGTAGATACGTAGATACGTAGATACGTAGATACGTAGATACGTAGATACGTAGATACGTAGATACATAGATACATAGATGCATAGATACATAGATACATAGATGCATAGATCCATAGATCCATAGATATATAGATACATAGACACATAGATACATAGATACATAGATAGATAGATAGATAGATAGATAGATAGGTAGGAGGTAGATAGATAGATAGATAGATAGATAGATACATGCATGCATGCATGCATACATACATACATACACACACACACACATATCCACATATCCACATCCATCCATCCATCCATCCGTCCGTCCGTCCGTCCGTCCGTCCATCCATCCATCCATCCATCCATCCATCCATCCATCCACACATCCATCCATCCACACATGCATCCATCCACACACACATCCATCCACACATGCATCCACCCACACATGCATCCATCCACACATGCATCCATGCATCCATGCATCCATGCATCCATGCATCCATGCATCCATCCATGCATGCATGCATGCATGCATGCATGCATGCATGCATACACGTGTAAATATATATATATATATATCATAACTTTAAATAGATACGAACAATGCATAAAGAAGCGCTGTGTTTTTTGAGATATAACTTAGTTTATAACCCTATGACGCTATGACTATGACATTTGATGATTTGTTGAATTAAAGCAGTTTCGCACTTGCTGCGGCCTCAGCCCCCATGGCCGCATTGCCAGCACCCTGCATCGCCTTGGCTTTGTCGCGAGGTGGTCCGAAACTTGATTCCTCCACGGACGGCTTCAAAGATCACAGTTTCCAAGGACATACCAGAGGATTCTTGGCAGATGCTGTGCAGGTGAGGGTCTGGTAACACCCTGCCGAACCACAGGGATGAGTCAGTGATCCTCTTGAGTTTGCTCCTGCACCGTGTTGAAGCCAGATGAATCCAGTATAACTCCCAACATGGCCACATCATGGCCACCTTGGACCTTGGACCTTGGTAATGTTTGAAATGGTGCCAAATGGTCCCAGACTTTGCGTCTCAGCTGGCACATGTTGGCACTGAGGAATTGGTGCAGGCTTTGGGCCCTCAATCTGCAGCATTGAAATCTCTTAAAGAGATGTGCAAAGAGATGCTTGAGAAAAGTGGGGACGTCAGCGCGATGCCCAGTGATGCCCAGACAAATGTCCACAGCATGAAGATGAATAAAGCCTATGAACTGACTATGAGCTGAAATGAACCCAATACATTCCAATACATTCCAATACAATCCCTTCCGTCGGCAAACCCAATAGATGGCCGAGCGTCCCGAGCTCAATTTCAAGTGCAGCTGAGTTCAGCTGAGGTCAACATTCTGGGGAAGTCTTGCGTCCCTGATTGCAGAGGGCTTTGGCTTTGGTCCAGCTCCCAGGATCCCAATTGATCTCGAAATGGCTCTCAATGGATCTCACAGCTTTGATGATTGACACTGATTGACATTGAGTGACATTAGATGATATTGGATGTGTGTGGGATACAACTCGATGCTCCACTGAGTCACTCAGGATCCTGGACCTGAGGGGCTTAGGACAGGATGCTGGGCCTCTGTCAAGCCAGCCGGCAGTTCCCAAGACGAGTGTCACTTGGGTTGTTGATGTTGGATACATGTTGTGAATGGTTGTGATACCATGGGATACTATGTGATATTGATTCAACGTGTAGGTGCTCTTATTGATACTTCTTGAGCTCTTCTTGACAATTATGGTTTTGCGCTTTTGTTCTTTTGTTGCGCGATGATGAGAAGCCACGCAATTCATGGGGGACTGTGATGCTGTAGTTGGCTGGCTGGAAGACAGACAATCTCCAGGGTGGTGCGCAAAGATTTGAGTTTGAGCAATGACATGCCCCCCAAAAGATAACAAAAGTAAAGCGCGTTGCCCCACTCTGATGAATAGTAGTAATTTTGGACCTTGTTTGGACAAGGCCTTGAGGCCCATTCAAGGCCCGTTCAAGGCTCAGTCCTGGCAAATTTGGTCGCCAAACGTGTTGAATTTGATCAGGCGGATCAACTGCAGGACCCACCGCACAGCTAGGTGCTGGGATATGCTGGGATATGCAACAAAAACATAGTGACATGGCCCCAGTTGGCCCTGACATTCTGACCTTTATGGAGATTGAATCATTGGTAGTTCGCGGTGTTTTGATCCTGCAATCCCGTTGGTTCACCTACTTCCCAGTTCCCTGCTGCGAAAGTGAGTGCTTGGACATGTTGACTGTTGTGACTGTTGTGGCTGTTGTGCGACTGGCGCTGGGACTGCCATGAAGGCGGCCCCCCTGAAGTAGCCGCACCAGCACCGCACCACCGCACCCTCCAGGTCTCAAGTTATTTGGACAACCTGAGGCACATGGCACATGGCAGCCGGCGGAGCCTGAGGCAATGGCCTGCAATGATCCAGGTGCCGTTTCTGCTTCTGAGCATGTCTTCATTGTAGTTCGCGAGCGTCCACCCCTGTGCCAACTGATCATATGTCATATGCTTTGTATTTGAAAGTGAAGCTGTGAATCATGCCTTATTTCCCACATCCATTGACCCTTGCCACCGTGACCATTTCCGGGCTCGAGGGCCCTTGAACCATATCTTTTTGAGACCACCCGCCGCCAACGGTGTAAAATGGCAGCGAGTTCTTTGCTTTGAGACTTTGTCAGAGTATTGATTTATGACCTAGGACTTAGGACTGTTTATTTATGATTTATGATGATTTATGTATGATTTCATGGACCATGGATTTCTTGCCTTGTGTCAGAGGGCGTATAGGATATTATAGGATGGGACAATCTAAACTTCAAGAGCAGGACTGCACACAGGTGACGCAGCGCGGATGTGTCACAAGTGGTTTCAGTGGTTTCACGCCACAGACTGAGAACTGACTGATGGTGACTGCTTGGAAATTCTCGCGGAACATGAAGGGCCCTGGAGCTGCCCTCGAGGCACAAAAGCAGGCACTTCACTCAGGTCTTTTCTTCACGTGCCATCATGGCTATCCAGAAACGTCGTGCTCCGGGAAAAAAGTTCAACCGAAGGGCCCTGGAGAGTTTAGCATAGTACCCTCCAGGGGACCATCAAGTACGGAAAGAATGCAGGATAATCGTCAATCAAGGATTCCAGTTAAGTGAACTTCGTCCATTGGTTTTGTTGCTATTTGTTTGTTGTCATGATGCTTTGGCACCCATTCTGAAGCCTATCTGAAGCCGTTTGAGTTTTGGGTGCCACTCCTTGTCCAACAGCGTCCAGATCAGTTCTATATCAGGTCTATTTTCTAGATTCTAGCCTCTCAACATCTCTCAACATCTCTCAGCACCTCTCAACATCTCTCAACTTGATACATGTTCACCGTCGAGCTGCACCTGTTGACGGAACTGAGGCATATAGATCATATATATAATATGTTAGCTTACACACCCACAGAGTATGCGCATAGTAGGTTTTATGACATCACACAAGTGCATGCATAGATCCATCCACATTGTATACATCATACGAACAGAAAGTGGATCTACTGCACGGTCGTCTCTTCGCCTATAGGACTCAGTCACTAAACAGTCAGAAAAGATGTGGCCAGTTGCGACATGTTGTGACATGTTGTGATATGTCACACGTCTTTGGCTCAAGCTGTTGCTCAAGCCAAAGGCTTGGAGCCCAGCCAGCAGCGACTTGTAGATCCTCGTGGTGTTCGTGGCACCTTTGTGAGGCCGTGGCTGGTTCCCCTAGCTTTGCAAAGCTGAAAGTTGCTGTGTTCATTTCTTCACGTTGCATTTCTTCAACCTGTTCCTGTGAAACTGTTGGCTTATTTGTTGATTTGTATCTTGTTTTAGGGTGATCCGTACGTTTGCACCAATAGTGTTCCTGGCAGATTTCAACGTGAGCAGGCCCTCCTGATGGTAGATGAATCGACGACCTGCCGGAGGGCTTCTTGAATGCCAGCCCTTCTTGTGTCCTTGTTATCGCTTTTGCCATGGCTGGGACAAAGCCAATCCAATGTGCCTGCACCGTTCGTAGTGGCTTCACTGGAAGCCATTCCAAGCACCACTCAAGCTTGCAGCGAGCTGATTTTCAGTGGCTCGAAATCTACAGAATCTCGGGGCGAGCCACTTCAATACTTTTGGGGCTTTGGCCCTGGAACTCCCAGCTGGTTTCGAATTCCCTTGCTGGCAGGTATTTTAGAAGAGGCTACGGCCCAAAGCATGTCGACGATCGTTATCAGTCCAGCAATTCTGTCGAAAGCGGGTTCAGCACTCGGAGATCTGCGAGAAGGCGAAGTTCGTTTGGAGGTGCGGTTGACTGTTAGAAATGATTTGGGCAACAGTACTGAAACAGTTGCCTCTGCTAGCATCATTGGTTTAACCTCTCAAGCAGAGCCCGCGGTGAGTGCAATTGGGGCCACTGAAATAACTCTGCCCCACAGCGATGCATTGCATCTGGCAGTCAGCACGCGGGAAGCACCGTTTGCTTTGCAATGCGCTGATCGCAATCCTGGCACCAGCGCTGGTCGAACTAATGTCACTTGGCACTACAGATCCTCCAATCAACTCTCATGGCAAAGCCTGGATGCAAGCTCTGCAAACGGGCTTCTGAGAGATTTGGCCAAAGATCCAAACAAAGTGCATTTGGCACCTTTGGCTTTTCAGCCTGGGACCTTTCACCTTTTTCGTGCGGTAGCGGCTTTTGATATGCGACCAACCCTGGCACCTAGACCTCACGTGATGTTCAGAGTAGCAGTGGAGCCCTTACCACAAGTGAAGGTTTACATCATAGGTCCTCGGTTGGCATCTCAGTGCGACTTCGAACTTGAGGCAGAAGTTTGGGATCCAGTCCGGCCAACAGCTCCCAAGGAGGACTTTCAGTTTTCTTGGATTTGTTCTTCTGTTGTTCAGGTGGGCGAGCGTGATGCCTGCGCCCAACTGCCACAATTTGGAGCAGATTTCCCCAAGACGGATGGCACAGGGGGCCGAGGATCAAAAATCAGGGTTGCGTCGGGCCAGCTGCCAGCGGGAATGCATCGTTTCTCGGTGATTGTGCGTCGGGTTTCAGGTGGTCCTGAATCCATTGCTAGAAAGGCTGTGCAGGTGAATTCATCCTTTTTCGCTCCACTCCGACTGCAGTTCCCTTCCTATGGCTACAGCGGCATTGTTCAGCTTCCAGACGGCGTGCCGCAAGTGTCCGCATTTATGGATCTGAGCTCCGTGCAATGCTCGACCCCAACGGGCGTCCAGTGGCGGTGGTTCCTGGTGGAAGATCGTTTGACTGCGGTGGTGGAACGAGCGTTGTCCACGACCTACAACGCTTCAGATGGATTACTTCATCTTTGGTCAGGCAGCGGTGGCCAGTTGACAGCAGGAGTTCCGTATTTCCATGTGCTCCTTCAGTCCGAGAGTCAGGAAATGCTGGATCAGGTGCTGACTGAAAACCGGCCCGCTTTGGACAGCGTGCTGCAGAATGGTGTGGCCATCGCTGCGCAGTCGCCCATGTTCGTTGCTGACCAAGCTCCACTGGGTGGTTTGATTTCTGTCATGACCTGAGAACCTGACAGAAAGGACGCACTTACTTTAGGAGTTTGTTCAATACCCCAGAGGCTTCTACATTACAATGTTATAATTTATATACATAACTTATACTATTATAATATAGCTATTATAGCTTATAATATGTTAATAGATATATCATCAATTGTCATAACAGTTCATAACATACCATAATGTCAGAATGGGCCACAACCTCATAATATCTCACACTATCATAATGATTTTCATAATGTCGATTAGCATCAACAAACATGTATTGGAGCCAGACGATTCTATATACTACTCATACATGGTTGCCGTAAGCACATTTGCATGACCGTGTTTAAATTGAGGTGATGCCTGGATTCAGGGGATTGTCATTGAGGCCAGGTCCTATTGCTATGGAATTATGGAATGTTTGTAAAAGAGCACTCCGAGGGCGTGCCGCAGATAGGTTGGTGACATGTGATGAAATGGTTTGTTTTTCAATTAAGGGATGAATATTTTGGGGAAACAAGGACTACCATGCTTGGTGTCTCTTTTGATGGCAAGGACTACCTTCCGGATCAACACATCCCAGTGGTGCTGTCCTCATTTTTCTTTGCCAATGTTGCATTAGTGACATTAGTGGCTGTCATGCGGCTGTACTCTGACCGGGCGCAGATTGCCCCTTTCAAACAAGGCAAGATGAAGACCTCTTGGGCCTGGAGTATGAGTTCTTAACGTTTCCATTCCAGGCACCGGAAGATGGATACTGCCGTCACTTCCATTGATAGCATGTCCCATTTCTTCCGCATGAGAACGTGCTGCCAGGCAATAAATCAAAGCTTCTCAGCGGCAAGAATCATGTGTAAAAGCAAAACCCAAACAAGAAATTGTACAGTAGCTATTTGGCTATTTTAACATATTTTTACCTGCTCTACTTTATTGCGTGATTTGGGACCTCATAAGTGTTAATGGCTACTGTACATTTCGATTTTTTGTTTTCGTCACACTGGTGTCCTGCAGTGCTGAATGACGAGGTGCGCAAGATTTGGGCATCGATTGGGACCGGTGCTGCGCTGCGAACTCACTGGGCCATGGTTGTAAGAAAAGGCCAAAATAAGTATTGCTCATGCAAAGAAGTGATCAGTACTGATGATACTCAGTGAAGAGATGTGAAGAGTAATTATTCCAATTGCTTCTGTTTGCTTCAAGAATGCCTTGCAATACTCAAGGCAGCGACTCACCTGAGCGTTCACTCCCGTGGAAGTGGTGGACACAACATGTTGATTTTCGCTGCAGGAAGATCCGGACAGTGACAGTTTCTGGATGAAGCTCGGTGGGTTGATGTCTCAGTTCAGATGAAAGGTGCTGCATGGTGTGGCCTTGCCTATGGTTACAAAAACTGGTCGTAGTTCACCTAGATTAGCTGCACTTCGTTTATGTAACTATTGTGCCACAATTCGCTGCCATCCAGTTTACTCACATTTACTCACATTATCTAGTGAAGTGGCACACACTCCGCAAGCAAATTGCCAATCAATTGATGTGTTTGCAGGCGACGCTTCAGGCAAGGGCCTCAAGGTGTTCTCATGTTTTACTCAGCAATTGCTGGCAATTGATCGGACCCAGGCCCTTCGATCGGTCACCGCAGGCCCATTAAAAGCAACAATCAAATCAAGTAAAAAACAAACCGAGAAGCATACAACAGATGGAACAATGAAAAACCATGAAAAACCAAGATATTATGAGAATTCATCAGACATCAAAAGCACTTGCATCCGTGTCATCCAATGTCGCGAAATGTCGTGAATCCAGGGATAGATAGAGATAGTTGGAGATCCTGTTCAGTGAAGCTGACACGCGAAGGCCTTCCTGCAGGCACCACCTGGGAGCCACTCGATTGTCATCGACCCAGCCCTGGTGATAGGGCCATAGGGATGTGAAAGGGCAAAATGAAACAAAGTGAAACAAAGTGAAGCAAGCTGAAACATGCTGAAACTATGGATATCCATGTAGTATATATGACATTGTACACACGCACACGCACGTCTTTATACATATTGTATTTTTGTGATTTAATTGAATTGTGACATTTTGACATTTTTTTGACATGGTGACATTTGATAGATTTATTAATTGGCCGTGGTTTGGTGCAACCAGAGGTGGTGAGGGCACGTGATGTCCGTGGAAGTGCTCACAGCCTAGCTTGGGAATCTTGGGATATGGTGTTGCCATGTGTTGCCTTTGTGATATGCTGCAGTCAAATTGTTGTAAGATGTTGCAAGTGTAGAAGGATTAGTTGCTGAGCATTGAATCAGCAGGTTTTGGGTATCGACGGTATCGACGGTATCGACGGTATCGACGGTATCGACCTTGTACTGAGAGCTTGTAGCAGCAGCATTTGACGACCGAGATCTCGGTGATTTCATCTTCAATGCCCCTAGCGGTCGATGCAGAGCACAATTTCAGCGTTCCAGATGCCACTGCCGCGGGCCCAGGGAACCTGTGAGAAATTGTGAGCGCAGATTAGCAGATTCAAATGGTAGCAGATTGGAACTTGGAACATTTTCTATCCATCATTCATCATAATTCATCATTCTCATTCATCATCATGTCGCCAGATTGTAGATATTGTAGCATGATTCAGATTCACTGAAGTCATAGATTGAGATGTTTTAAGAGATCTTAGAAGCTGACTCGCAGCTGACTGGCCCAGAAGCTTTGCATCCAGAGCCACATTTCCACATAGCGAATGTAGAAAACCCAACGCAACGCTCGTTATGGCAGAGATCTCCAAGATCACCGCCTCCAATATCTCTCTGCATTCGTGACATTTCGTGACCAACCTTTACAGATTCAGAAAGTCAAAACATTTCGCCATGGTGCGTCGCATCCGATGGCGTGAGGCGGCAGTCCTGGCTGCATCTTCTTTGTTTCTTGCCTTCAGAGAGCCGAAACAGAGAGAAACCGGCAGAAACAGCGTTTTTTCAAGAAGCCATGCACCGGGCCCTTTGGATCCCTTTGGGCAGCCGATGGAAGGTGCCTGAGTGGACTTGGCACAACCTGGATCGGCTCGCGACACACAGGCATGGATGTTGGCTTGTTATGGCTTGTTTGCATGTCTTCACCAGCAAAGTTCAGATGGAGCAATCTCTTGCCAGGTGTGCAGAACGGCGATGTAACTTGGATTTGGGCTCGTTGATTCGAATGATTTCAATGGTAGGGATCTGGATACACCGAAGTGGCATGCGTTTGGGCATGGATCATGCCCTGAGGTCAGAATGGTGGGCTTGGCCGCTTCCAAGAAGGCAGCAATAGAAGAGGCCGAGAAAACCTTGGAAGAGTTCAAGGAGATGAAGCCCCTCGATGGCAAGCAGTGAAGCAGCTACGCAGACATGCGCAGACATACCATACACAGACACTGCTCTGATACTCCAAGTAGCTGCTTTTATAAACGGATACCACAGGTTTCTGGATGTTTCCGGTGTCTTGTAGCGATTTGTGGCGCAGTAGACCTGTATGCTTTTTTATAGATTTTACTTTATAGCCCACCATGTTTTATATAGTGCCTAGTGACTTGTGGTGTAAGGTGTGAAAGTGTGGTTGGAATAACGAATATCCGCATTTAAAACATCTCTTTTGATTTGCATGCTAGCTATGATGTTATTCCCCCCGAGCTCCGAACCCTTCAGACTGAGTTGTTCATAGGCAACATATGGTAATATTATGTAATATTAGGATTATTAGGTAACTCTCTAAGTTCAGTCTACTGTTTCCCTGAGTTGAAGTAACTATTCCTCTCATATCTAATCCTTCTCTTGTCCTTCTGTTCTTTTGAACATTTTTGAAACACATGTTTCATATGTATTTCATATGTTTCTTCAGGAAAGACTACGAGAAGATGCGAACTCGTCCGCAGCCGCGCAACGGAAAACGCGTGGGCAACGAGGTCTGGTTCGATGTGAAGCTGAGCCCTCCACTGGGCCTGGCCTTGGACACGAACCTTGGCGTGTTGTCAAATGTTGTCAAGATATTCATAGCTGATTCATAGCTGATTCATAGCTGATACATAGGTCACATTTTTCGAACATATGATATACTATGATATACTATGATATACTGATGTAAAATGATATGCATGCATATATATGCTTACATCAAATTATTTGCCGTATATTTACAGTGTAATTATATAGTGTAATTGCTTAACTTCAATGTGTTCAGACACAATGTGTCCCTCAAGGTGCCAGAATTTCAGCAAGTCTCGTGACCTCGTGCCAGTCCGCTTTGAAAACTCATGTAGACCATGCATGGACCACTGGTCCTAGCGCTGAAGTGCCCAATGTGAATCCCCCCAACAATGGACAAAATAGAGAGAGAGATGAGAATAAAGAGAGGAGAATAAAGAGATGAGAATAAAGAGAGGAGAATAAAGAGAGGAAAACACGGAGAGTATGATAATCGCATAGAGCCGCGATATTGTGTGCGCTGGTGGTACTGTTGCTTTTATACAGTATGTGAATGTGGCTTGAATGTGGATGCCCAGATCGTTACGGGAGGAGTTTCCGAGTTTCACTGCTCTCTCCAGAGCACAGCACAGCACACCATTCCAAGGAGTGTCGATGGTGAGGCTGTGGGCGTGTCAGAGGTGGTCGAGGGTGGCAGCGCCTTTGAGTACAACAAGAATTGCCTCCGGCAGGAATTTGTATCATTTTGCACCATTTTGCACCATTTTGCATCATTTTGCACCATTTTGTATCATTTTGCATGGCGGAGGGTGTGGGTTGTGCTACATTTGGATGGCCTGGGTGTTGGACTTGGATCGGAATGATTGGTTTCTGGGAAGGGTGTAGATTTTCTATATTTTTTTCTCGCATGTTCACTCTCAGTTGATTTAGGATCGCATATCGCATTGTTTGTGTATAAAGTGCGCAGAATCCAAGCAAGGGTAGGGGTGAATTGCCATGTAAGAATGAGGTAGACCGGTCAACTGCAAGTTTGTCACAGGACGCAGAAGAGAAGAGAATATGGATCCAGCCAGGTGACAGGTGCGGCATGTCAAGTCCAGTGTGTCCACGACTTTTGCACTACACGCACTGAATCATGTGAAGTCGCTGGCAAGTGCAGGGTCCTAATGGTCAATGGAGTGAAGACAAAGACAACAGAAGAAGTCGTGCCATGGACCTGCAGCAAGCTAGGGGTCTTGAGGTGACGATGATACATTAATATACATTATATTATCCATAACAATCTTATATATGTTCGCAGACAGATGATATTATAATATATTAGCACACACATTATACATACATAATTTATTTATTTTTTGTAATTGTTTTTTTAATTACCCACATGCCATTTTAAGATTACATAGTCGATATCAGTGATCATGATTCAAGGTTGAAATAGATGGATTGATCCCCCAGCTACGTACACAGTGGCATGATGTGTAATACTCTTCCTCCAAGCACATCACTTCGAGGTGATTTTGGCTGGGTGGCCGCATAGATTGTGTGGTTTAGCATGGTGACTAGAGGAACTCGGATACAATCAAGGTTTGGCAATACAGACCAAGCAAAGAACTGCACAAAGCCCTGCTTCAATGCAAAACGCCCGTTGCTTCCAGCACAAATGTATGAAAGGTTGGCGTTGTCTCCAAGATGAAGGAAGGGGAGAAGGCCTGGGGGCTTGGGTGTTTGGAGGCCTCCCTCTTGATGTTCGTTTTTGGCACCGGATTTGGCAAAATGTATTAGACAGAATCCCAGAGATGCGCGAAGATAATTCAAATTGAAGACTGATACGTTTCATGAGTTTTTTTTTAAATCAATAGAACACTTTCACATCATTGTGGCACCTTATTCGTTGGGAATCATGCCGTTGATGCCGTTGCCGGCCTAGGTGGTGCTGAAGCTCTCTCGCCAGGCCAGAGGACCCATCCAGGCAAGAACTACGTTTGCTGTACGAAGTTACCAGATGTTACGTTTGCAAAAAGCTAAAGAAGCATAAAAAAGCTGCAAACACAATAAAAGATATAAAAGAACAAGCACAGATAAGCACAGATAAGAAATATTAGGAACTTATAAGGACAGAAATGAACACAATATAACTTGGAGAGTGGTGGCATGCTTCCCGTTTGTATGCTCTAGTCAAGTCAATTGCAGGTGGTCTTTCCCGAACCTGCAGATCCAGTGGTGGTTCGTGGAAGCACAAAACTGGTTGATGCTGCCCGAGCAGCAGGCCGGGGTCGAGTGAAAGCCTTCGATCACGCAGACTTTGCGATGCTTTGCCCATACAGGATCTCGTAGGCGACATTAGCCTTGAATGCTCTTGAATGCATAGAATGCCGAGGACATGAAGTGATTTATCGATGTGAAGATGGCCTCTGTGGAAGCTGCTGGCACGTCAGCGAGCTCACCGGCGATATCTACCAGCTGATCCTCGCCAAAGTAGTTGCAGCCTTCCCCTGACATCGCTTCCAAGTATATAGAGACTTAACCCATCAGGGTATATACTACAAAAAATCCATCCAAATATCAGAGTTAATTAAACATGAAGATTCTTGACCCCCAGAGGGGTTCAACGGCAATGCTTTGGGTGTGCCAACGTCGTAGCATGCCATGCGTGCAAGGTGCATAGAGACCTCAACTGCGGCATCGCTGCCGAGCAAGGCGCACGGACAGTACTGTGTTTGTTTGTCTCAAGCTGGGGCAGGCGTGCCTGAACGTCCTGCTTAATGATTTTTATGTTCTTGCTCCTCATCCCGAACATGGCCTGCACCTTGCAAACACTGGACCCTGAACCCAGATTACTCCATTGATTTCGGTTCGAGGCCTTTTGGCTGTGCGTGTTGATGATTCCTGTGCGTTTTGGGTGGGTCGAGCCGGCTGAGAGAGTGCTGGCTATTGCCCCGTATGGTGCGTTGTATGGGGCTACTTGCAGTGACACTTTCTGCAGTGTGGTTCCTAGCACCGGTTGCACAGGGTCAGTCTACTTTGAAGCTCTCTGCGACCCTGACCATTGAGAAAAGTGATGACAAGGCAAAGACCAATGAACAAATACAGCAACTGCTGAGCCATGCAAAGCAAATGAAGTACGAAGGGAATGTCCAGAGATTCCTAGAGAACATGGTCAACCAGGTCCAAAAAGTCATAGAGACCGCCAAGGTGGTGGAGGAGAAAAAGTCAACGGAGGTGCCAAAAGACTTCACTCCTCCAAAGTATCGCGTGAAAGCTATGCCAAAGTTGAATGCCAAGAAGATCACAGTGAAAAAGATGACAGCTGCTGATTTGGCCAAACGATTAGAGGAGGGCAAAGATCTCAACTTCAAAGAGCCGATGCTGATCACCAACGCCACGACACTCTTTAGCCCAGGTGCTTGGGATGAGGTGAGGCGCCACTGGACAGCCACGCGGCTTATGGAGGATACTCACTTGGAGAAGGAATTTCGAGTGGAGTATTGGCCACAGGACAAGGCTCGTGCAAGGCGCGACAACACAAATTCCAGATAATTCCATCACAATCCTTTGTTCATGATGTTCATACTGAGAATTCCTGTCACGTTGAGCAGTCTTACAAATCACCTCAAAGTGTTTTCTTAACTTACCTCCCCCTACCTCGCCCTACCTATCTATTCACACCTATCTGATACCAGATACTGTAATGTGTAACAATATGTAATTATGCAATGCTTAATGCTGCTGTTCAAAGGTGATTTCGTGTCAAATTTTGGACCCCATAAGTTTGGGCCATTTGAATCCATTTGAGGCTTGTAGGCAACCAGTTGCACATGGAAGAGCCTGAGATGATTCCGTTCTCTCGTTATGTGATCAACTGCTTCCATGGTACGCCTGCCAAGCCAAAGCTGCCTGGGCAGAACACCGAGCACTGTGAACAAACCGTAGATGCGTGGCTTGGCCGAGAGTTGCTAGTAAAACATGGCAAAAAACTAGATCAAACATGATAAACATATGTAAACATGATAAACTTAGACTTAAAATGACTTAAACATGTTCAAGATGCTTAAAACATTTTTAAACATGATAGAACTAGGAACCCACATAAAGGCAACAGCCAGAAGGATACAGAAGGATTATGACTGATTATGAATTGATATAAATTGGTTCTAAGACGTTCTAAGTGGACGTGGTGTTCTCGAATTTTGGATGCTGCCAGCTAGTGCCAGCGGTTGGTTTTGAGGGCAATGGGCTGTCCGGGGGCGCCTCCCATGGCGCTCTTACGATTCTGTTTTCGGGGTTACTCACTGTCCATATTTTTCCATATTACAATTATTACATGAGTCATTCCAGCAGCTATGGGTCGTGCTTGTGATAGATGATATATGATATGATGTATCGATGTATATCGATATATTTGTTTACGGTATACTATGTGATACTATGTACACACATATGCATATGTATTTATGATTATAGAACTATGTATGTAATGACCGAAGGAAGTTTAGAAGTCAAACTTCCGACAAAATGGACAGAAAAGCAGAGACGGGAAGAGTCAGAGAAGAGAAGAGAAGAAGAAGATCAAAAAAGAGAAAGTCTCAGAAGAAAGAAGATCCAAGTGCGCGAAAAGGTAGGAAAGTCGCGAAACGCTGTGTTTTTCCAATGATTTGTGGCTCCGGAGGGTCGAAAAGTAGGCTCGCTAAAGCGGCGGGTGCGGAGCCATGTGGCCAGATGATGGATGAAAAATTGCACGCCGTTGTGGCGCGAAGCCCGTTTGCAAGTGAAAAAGCTAAAAGCACTTCAGGTTCGGACCGCTTTTGGAAGTTGAGATGCCGAAAAAGTGCACGCCGTTGTGGCGCGAAGCACATTGCGAAGTCAAAAGTGTAAAAAACCTTGACGGGCTCAGAGCACTTTTGGAAGTTGAGATATCGAAAAAGTGCACGCCGTTGTGGCGCGAAGTACATTGCGAAGTCAAAAGTGTAAAAAAACCTTGACGGGTTCAGAGCACTTTTGGAAGTTGAGATATCGAAAAAGTGCACGCCGTTGTGGCGCGAAGTACATTTCGAAGTCAAAATGTGAAAACCACCACATGCTCGGACCACTTTTGGATGTTCAGATGTTGTGCATGTTGTTGCCATGTCTAACAAGCTCAGAGCTAGCTTTTTGTGAAACATGTTATGCAAGACATCAGGATTTGTAGAACATGGATCGTGTGCCGCAACGTTGTTTTGAGATAGCTGAGTGTTGCACCAAGGCAGAGCATGGTTCGAAACCTCACAGAGCTTGAGCAGCTTCAGATTTTCCGGCAGATCGAGAATGCCCTGCCGCACATGGCAGAGTTCCGGCGGAAGCTTCTGGAAGCAGCAGGCGATGAATTGAAAACCATCATCCCAAAAGGTGCAGAGAGATGGAAACGGAATCAAGGCCGCCTGTCATATCAGTATTTCACCTTTGGACCTTCTGGGTCAGGTGCCAACTTGAGACCAGAAAATGGTTTGCCCTTCTTTGATGTGCTAGTGCACGGATCCAAGAGGTGGCTACTGCTACAAGAAGATGAGATGGAGCGAGTAGCACAGAAGGCCCGGGAGGCTTTGGAATTTGACAAGACCTCTGCCTACATGTTCTTTGAAGAGAAGCTGCCAGAGCTTCGGGAAGAATTTGGTTTGAAGAAGTATGTCGAGGCAAATCAGGGCCCCGGAGACCTTATCATCGTGCCTTCAGGTTGGTTCCGTGTGTCTCTTGCGCTGGCAGATTCGTTCTCATATTACGAGACCATTTTGAAAGGAAAGCAGACCCTGTCGGCCCTGACGGATAACAACGTTTGGAGACCGCAATTCCGGCAATATCGGCTGGCCTATTGCTATACTCCTTCCACAGTAAAGGAATTGCCAGGCATCAAAGAGAATGCAGGGCTTAGAAATTGGCTTCAACAGGCTATCCAAAAGGTGCAGCTGGACGAAGCCATCACTGGCATCCTGGAGGTTGGGTGATGGTGAACACGTTGCAAGATGTTGCAAGTATTGAAAGCTTTGAAATTGAATCATTATGAATTGAATTGAATTATGAAGAATTATGTTGAATGTCAAGGTTTTCGACATCAAATTTAAATGGGGGTTCCCATAATCCCCACACAATTACCATGTAAATCATGAGGCCGATTCCAGGCCGACCATGCCCTAGAGCCCTAGAGCCCTAGAGCCCTAGAGGTGATGTTACATTGCGGCTCGACTTTGGCACTTTCCTCGAAGATGCCCAGTTTGAACGTGAAAGAACTCTCCGCTTGCACACCGGCCGTGTGGACCAAGTGCCGTAAGCAGCTCAAAGCCAAACTAGAAGAGAAACTGGGTGGCACAACTGGCACATTTTTTTTGTTTTCCACTCTGACCCTCAAAAGTCTGGGACAACAAATCTCACCGGCAAAGATGTTTTCAGGATTTTGCCGGAGCATGTCCAGGAAAAAATCAAGCGCGACTCTCTCATGGCTACCGAAAGAGGCGCAGCTAGACTTCAAGGAGCAAAAGTCTGAGCTGTGAATTACCAGCGTTCGTCGTGACCAAAAACCTGGTGAAGCTCAGAGGAAAAAGGCGTCCCTTATGGTTCAACCAGGTTGGTCATGAGCAGATGCCTCGGGTGCTGCCGTTTTGGGCACTGTCACTGGAATCTGGAAATACAATGTAGTGTGCACACCTTGAAGCGGCACGGCAACAAGCAGTGACTAGCACCAGCTTGATTGATACAGCTTGATGCAATTTACGGAAATGCAGAAACCGTTTAAAACCGAATGATTTTGTTCTGTAGCCACTGTAGCCTGGCCCTGGCAGGCAGCTTCCGCAGACTTTGGTGAGCAAATTGGTGGCGTGGTCTCAGCTTCCTGGCATTTCCTGACCCAGCCGTAGTGAAGAGAAGCGAACATCCTATGAAATCTATGAACATCTTCACACCTTGTCACACCTGTTGCGAAGTGAGGCTTAGAATACAAAAACATGACAAAACATGCTCCTAGCAAACATGGCCTTGTCATCGCTTGTTGTAGGCATTTGTTGTCGTTTGTTCTTCGGCCATTTGCCTGAGGCCCTTTCTGGGAATAATCAAGCCACTTGTTCTGATATATGGTCTGTTATGGTCTGATAGCTGATGAATCAACGTTGAAATTGTGATGTGACACCTTCCTGGTTGCACATTCAAAGTTGAATATGCATTGCTTTTCAAACCTATATATGTCATCCTTTTCATGTGTCAACGATCCAAGTGGAAGCCTGGAGAGTCCTGGGACAATACAGAGCCATTGCGGCTGCGACCCTGCCCAGAGATCTACGAGTAGCTCGGCACTACAAAGCTGAATTGCACTTGGTCGCGAATTGAACATATTGAACTGAATCTGCAATACACTGCGCTCTGTTGACTCCTATGCACGCATACATACGTATATGTGTGTATGTGTACAGTATATATGTGTATATATGCATATATTATAATATATTTGTGTGCGTATGTGTATATGTGTATATATATATCTCTCTCTCTCTCTTATCTTATCTTATCTGAACCTATATAATCATCTTATCTTATCATATCTTAACTTAACCTATATAATCTAATCTAATCAGATCTAATCTAATCTAGACCTAAACCAATCTAATCTCTCTATCTATGAACACACACATATACATATACATATGCATATACATTTGCATATACACATACATATATATATATATAATTATATATATAATTATATATATAATTATATATATATGTTATTTATTTTGATATACGGCCTGCAGTGACTTCCAATCTGGATTGTAGCAGATGCTCGATGTGAGGAAGTTCATGAATCCTCACCTCGGCAAGTGGCAGTACAACGCTGGCTCTTACAAGGCATTGAGCACTGAGAACCAAGTGGACCAAGTGCCGAGCTGTGTGCCAAGCCGAAACAAATGGTATGTTTGCACAGTTTCGCCATCTAAAAGGTTCTCTAAAACCATTCAACCATGCACATTCGTTAGGGATGATTAGGAGGATTAAAGACGCCTTTCGTTTTTTTTCTTTTTGTGGGCACTCTTTTCTTCACTCTCACAGATTGCTTCGAAGTGTCCAAGCAAACCATACTGCTGCTTCGCAACAAGCTATGCTCTTCATGGATCTCTATTGGGGCGTCCATGCAGGTCACCAGAGACGACGAAGACCGCTTGATTTACGTGGCCCTACTGCAAGGGCTTTGGGGCAGGAGATGCCAAGAGGATTGCATAGGATTGCTGATGCTAATGTAACGTCTAATGTATTCTAATGTAACATTAGTTACTGTTAGTTACTGTTAGTTACTGTTAGTTACTGTTAGTTACTGTTAGTTACTGTTAGTTACTGTTAGTTACTGTTAGTTACTGTTAGTTACTGCCAATTCAGAAATTTTCCATTGTGCATAGTGTAAGCATTGCCTCCAGAGTCTCTTGCCTGAGAACCTAGGTGGAAAACAATGTGGAAGGCCACTTGCTGCAGACTGGCCATCACACAGAAGACGTGATGGAGATGTAGATGTGACGATGTGGGCTGCATTGATTCATATTGATTCAATGTGTACTGTAGAAAGATCAAGGAAATCCACTCTGAGACACCTCTCAGCTCATGGCAGGTTTTCTGGAGCCCGAAGATGATGATGATCCAACCAACAGATGGCTGAAAGCAGATTTGGCGGAGCATGGAGAGATCCGGATCAGGCTTAGCAAGAGCCTAGGCCTGCACACTCATGACGTGTCGTTTGAAAATCATATCAGGATGTGCTTGAAACTTTGCACACCAATATGGGGATTGAGATTTATATAGCTCGCCGTGCCAGGCATATCCATCGATATGGAGTCCCAATACAAGCCGCAGGGAAGCGATGAGTGGGGCGAGATTAGACTCTTGACCCAAACTCGATTGATTCACTTGAATGACAAATGATGACAAGGGGTAAATCATTAGAGTCATGCCCAGGTTTGTACACACAGATCACTCTAAGAATCTGCAAAAATTTATGCGTTTCATTTTCCGCAACGTAGCCAGGAACAGCCTTCAAGTACTAAGTCCGCTGAAGGCTTCCCACCTGAGCAAGTGTTCTCACCTGCGACATGGCGTTAGGCGCCTTGGCGCCTTGTTCCTGAAGTTTTCCTTAATCACTCAATTTCCGGGCTTTGCCCGCCAAAGTCGCCTGTTCTGTCGGCCGGTCGACATATAGAACATGGCGCTTAAGTACCTGTGTACTCGTTGCCCGTCCCACTATATTTTCCATAGTTGTGAAGTGGCGGGTTAGTGTGCACAGGATTCAGCGTAAACAGGTGTGCTTGCTAAAAGCAGTTAAAAACATTGTGTGCCTTTCTTTGCCTCCAATGTCCATTTGCATGGAAAGTCGTGCGGCATGAATGCAACTGCCCAAAACTGCGAAGATGAGCAATGCTTGCAGCCAATTTTTTTGGCCCAAGGGTCCCTTGCCACATGAAGAAAAAGGATGGAACAGGTTCAACACAGCCTACTCATGAATGCCACACGGCACACAACAGTACCTCACCAAGACAGAACAGGGCAGCTGGTTTGGCTGCAAAATTTCTGATACTGTAGCTGGGACAATAGAGTTAAGTAGATCGAGGAACCCAGGCCTGGCAGGACTCTTTGCAGACGCAACTTTCCGCCATGCCAAGCCGATGGAAGCGCCTTTGGATGTTTGTCATCCTGGTGATGCTAACAGGCCTGAGCCTGCTGAGCCTTGATTCAGTGTTGGCTCCATCTCAGCAAGTTGCGAGATGTACTTGCACGTGGTGCACGTGCTGCACGTGCTGCACATACTGCACGTGGCTAGCTTCCAGAAGTTGGGTGAAATGCGCTCAGACTTTGTTGGAGCTTCTTTCTGCAATGTTTTTGGTGCTTCTTGGATGCTTTGGATGCTTAAGATGCTTGAGCAGTCAGACTGTAGCGAAAAAGCCACGGTTCTGGCTGATGGTAGCGACAGTTCCAGTTGTGATTCCAGCTGCTGCGTCCGCTGCCTTTGTGGGTCCCCCACGGGATCGGCAACCTCTGCTGTGGGAGCCGCCCGAAGCAGCCCAACGGCCTCGACCAAGTTCCAACCTGAAGGAGCTCAAGGAACCAGACGAAGGAGACGAAAGGTTGTCGAAGCGAGTCCGTGCAGTGGCCATTGGTTCAGCAGGTGGCATTCTCTTGAGTCTGGTGGTGCAAAGTATCACCCCAGAGGAGCCAGAGTATTATCGAGAGCCACCACGGAGGGAATACAGAAGGGTACTTTCAGCACCTCCACCTCCTCAACCATTGGCGTCCAGCTTTTCTTTCAGCTCTTTAACTACGGGGCTGCTGGTTGGCCTTGGGACAGGAGTCATCATTGGTACCAGCATGACTGAAGAAACTACCCAGGAGTCGTTTGCCCAGCCCTTCTCAAAGGACAATGGTGATGCTGCTGGCTCAAGGGCGCCTCATGCACTGCAAAATGGTGATGTGCCCATACGAGGGAGAAACTCGCAGGGTGTGAAATGACCTGATGCCAACGCTGAAGTTGCAACCTGGGTGTTCATCATCTTCCGCTCATGATGGCACCGGAATTAAGTCATGGGTAGCGCAAGCCTGCTACCGGTATAGTAAGGTAGATCCAAGGACAGAGTCTACCTCTTCGGCTAAATGACCCAACGTCCGCTCTCTAAAGTGCCCAGAAAATCGGGAGAAAAGTGTGTCCTGCCACCTTCATGCAGTTTGTCATTTGGCCCTTGGCTGCTGAGCAACTTGTGGAAATGGTTGGGGGCGCCCCCTTATTATTTCCCTCACATGCACAGACAAAAACGCATACACATACACATATGAGCTACAGCCAAAATTTTGCATAATGGAAAGAAGTATTCGAGACATCTTTTTTTTTTTGAAATTGAGCTGGGGCTTGGAAAAACGATAATACACTCTTCGAACAACAATAACATTTGCTATATTCCCCAAACCTGAAAAACGATAATACACTCTTCAAAAATTGATGACTTGGAGCTATACACTAAATATTGACTGTGGCCCATATCATATCGTACCACATCATATCATATAATATGATATAATATGTGTATATTTTTTATTATATAATTACACAAGACCTACGTGATGAAGTCCATGTGTTCCGTCCGTTGTCGTCTGATCTTAATGACTTAATGCGAGAGAAAGAAGTGAAAGATGTTTGTAGCCAATGACATGCAGCCGAAGCTTTCACCGTTCATTCCAAGGCCTTGCTTGCCAGAGTTGAGGTCACGAATGACGTGCAGTCTCCTTAGCCGTGCAACGTCGCCATGTTGAAGATTGTTGGAGTATGGTAAAGTGCATAGAAGTTTTCACGCGATTGCAAGCCGCCAGAGCTGGTACTGTTTCCAAGCGTATCCAGCTCTTGCACAGATATTTTGCAATTGCTCAGGACTCAGCTGTTACAGGCCGGGGGGTTGTTTTGTTCTCATATCGCAGCTCAGTGCAAGACACTTCTTTGCTTTGATGCAGGCTGTGCATGTGATATCGCTCATCGCTGATCCTGCAGTGAAAGTCAAGACCTGCAGCCAAAGGCTCATGAAATCATATGTTCTTCACAGCCAGAGGTGTCAGCTACCGAATGATGACATTTTGCGTTACACTTTACAATGCTTAACATTTATTCACCTTTTGTATCCTTTTGTCATAGAGCCGTTATATAACCCTTCGTTAGCCGAATGGTCCAAGGCACGGACTTCTTCGGCTCAGTCACCTGCGATCAGATCCCATCGGCAGAGGCAAGCACACATAGGAAAGCATTATGGTTTCACATGGTTTAACAGGGCAGGTACTTTTAGAATCTTTTAGAATTATATAGGGCTGCTTTTAGATGCAGTTTGGACATTGATGCAAGAATGAAGTTACATACATGTTAAATGAACAGATAACATTCAGACAACACTGAAGGTATAGAAGAGTAAACTATCTATATACAGTACATAATATATAATACATTATATATATTTTGTATAGTAGACAGAGCCATGCATACTCATGTGTATGTGCTGACAGAGTTATATATATATGATATGTATTTACACAGGCACCACACACACACACACTTATATTATATGTATATACATAGTGTAACTGTTGGCAATATATATGTGCATACATGCATGCTTGAATGCATGCATATACACATGTTGCACATAAAAGTGTTGCGCACACATTTCTGAGAGGTCCAGGTCTATTTAGTTGTCTTGCATCGATGCTTGTTGTCTTATTTGGCGAGACATCCATACACTCGGCAGGTTGTGCGGCCTGTTTGCTTCCCAGGTTTTTTGCAGTCTGGTGTTTGGCAGCATGCGAGGGGCTGGATTTCGAATTGACTCTTTGACAACCTGACAGCCAACGTTTGTATCCTTGGCCTAGGCTCTCAAAGCCCTGGCTGCTGCAGTACCCTTCGTCCAAACTAGCGTGCGCTCTGCAAGTGATTGAATCGCTGAATGATACAGAATGAGGAAGTGCTCTGGATTCAACAACTTGCCATACCTTTTCAATCCTTTTCATACTTGCTCGATGCCAGGACACGCTAGGGAAGTTGGGTCTTGCTGTGGAGGGCATGGTCAGAGTTGCCTTCGAACCAGTTCGTCAGAGTGTTCTTGCCTCAGCAAGGCAACTCATTGTGCAGGGTTTGTTGAAGTATTTGTTGAAGATGAAGAAGGCTATCGTATGCTATCGTTGGGCTTCAAGGCTTCAACTTAGCCCAGTAACATCCAACGCAACGACCTGGGAGTGTCCAACCAAGGTTGATGTTACCGCCGTGTTCGGAAACAGTTTGGATCCAGATTAAGGTTCCGTACACGCGCAGAAACAGACAGACCACAAAGACCACAAAGACCACAAAGACCCCACCTCCAACTTCCAACCATGTCAACAGATATCAACAGATATCAAGCCAGAATACCCTAGAGAGATCACATCACACACTCTAATCGAGAGTTCCTCAGCTAAAAACAGGCTGCCCTGTTGCAGGCAACTTCACGGAGGATAGCTCTGAGCAAGAGCATTCCGAGAAAGTGTTTGGTCCTTGGATGCTATTGACATTGTGAACGCGAACAATCTGGAAAGGAAACTGATTGGAAAGTGCTCGGTGGAAAGTCGCCAATTTGACCCTACCCGATTGAATTCAGAGCCTCTTTTCCCATTCCGCAGAGCTTGCATTTCATTAGAGATTTGAGGTTCGCAAACGTGACTCGCATTCAAGTGCTGCCGGAGGCACCTCTTTTGCAGGGTGGAGAGCACTTGTGGATTGCTGGAGTGTGTCAAGACTCTAATTTTCCATCGTATTTTATCATGTCGAAATTCTTTCGCCCTTGCAGTTCTTGACCTCGATGGCAAGTGTGCTGACTATGGGCCAGCAGCAGATGCTGCTTCACCAGGTTCAGCTCGTGGGCGCAAAAGGGTTCAACATGGACCTGTTTGCAAAGCTGTGGCCAGGACCTTCCCAAACATGAATGACTATATAATAAAGTGTAATAAGTATAATTGACTATAACACACGCACACACATATATATAATATATTATATATTATATTTATGCATATATATATA
>Ga0126342_10003865_pt1 | contig 25148 bp, 22 predicted proteins | sample Cyp1metagenome_FD_92528 | JGI IMG/M metagenome (GOLD analysis project Ga0126342, IMG submission 92528) | Coral microbial communities from Lord Howe Island, Old Settlement Bay, Australia - Cyphastrea 1 metagenome | ecosystem: Host-associated > Invertebrates > Cnidaria > Coral ...
AAACATTGTGGCAAACATTGTGGCAAACATTGTGGCAAACATTGTGGCAAACATTGTGGCAAACATTGTGGCAAACATTGTGGCAAACATTGTGGCAAACATTGTGGCAAACATTGTGGCAAATATTGTGGCAAATATTATCTCTATGTATATATATATTATACATATATATAACCATACATAACCATACATAACCATATATAACCATATATACTGTAACCATATATAACCATATATAACCCATGAAATCCACGCACAGTTTACCAGTTTACCACCCCGCTAAAACCACAAACAATTCGGCGCCTTGATCTTGGTGGGGTCCAAGGTAAAGGTCTTGTAGCTGGGCTTTACAAATCGCGGCTGGATGTCCATGTACTTGAACCTCAAGAGCTGGTGGATTGATCATCGAAATTGATCTTTTAGGTGGTTTATCAATGGGGGATCCCATTGAAGCTGGTTAGATGTTGGTTTATACGGGAAAATCTGATCTATAAATGGATGATTTAGGGCTAGCATTTTAGGAAACCTCCATATGTTGATGGTTTTTCATAAATGGTAGCCCCTTTTTAGGAAACCTCCAGATCTTAATGGTATGATGAAGGGAGATATTCATGAAAAAAACCAAGCAAACATAAGGAGAAACCAAAAAGATGCTGGAGCAACCCCGACCTGGAAATCTGGAAATATGGTTTTGCTCCAAAATGGTGGTTACATGTGGATACATACCCCCGAGCTATTTTTTGTTTGGCAAAATGTAGCATTTAAGGATTGAATCTGGTGACAAATGATGGGCTATGGACTGTATAAGAAGATGAACATATCAATCAACAATCAAATGGGAAACAATAGTATACAAAGGGGTAGGGAAAGGGAACATAACCAACAAAAAACATACAATTGTATTCACGAACAAAACGAGAGACATAGAGATCTAACATAATCTAACAACAATTACACTATTAGTATAACCAACAAATTGGGAAATGAACTAACCATCATAGGACTCTGAAAACTTTTCACCATGGCCACCATTTCACCATGGTGAACTCTTCATCCTTTGGGGAGTTGGAGGCTTACAATGCTGCGACATTTTCGGGTAGCTGTCCTCACTAAAAAATATCAACATTATCCCCATGTGTTCCACATACGGTATAGTTTATCTACACATGAAAGTCATGTGGGTTTGACTGAAAATAAGGTCCCGCTAGATTCTTAGATGTTTGATCATTATGTTCTCCATCAAAATTGATACGCGAGGGGTACGAGTACCTCATTCCAATCCATTTCAGGTGCTACTATTTCTGGTCTCATATACCATGCAAACAAGACAACTTTTTAGCTGGTCGGTAAATAGTGTGATTCAGCAAAAAAACCTTAAGTATATACCAACATGTTGAATCCAGGTAGTGTCCAACCATATCCCATTAATATCCCCCAAACCATTTTTGATTTATATACCCATCCTCTATCGCCATAATATTAGGATTCAATGGATTGGTTTAAGGGAAAATTTACAGGAAAACCCCATATTTAATGGGAAAATTGATGGTTTCCTGTAGATTTTCCCTTAAACCAATCCATTGAAGGATATACTGCTTGATATTAAAGTATATTAAATTCATCAATACTATGTCATCTCCATGAATCATGATAAATCCCCATTACCTTTACTCCTCGTTCGTGTCCTCATCCATATTCACTAGTATCTATCCACCAATATGTATCCATTGTATAACTATTGCACCATACGTCTTCTTTATCTAAAGTTGGATACAACTATAATATAAATATATACATATATAACTATTGGATTCTACAACTATATACATAGCTATCATAGCTATTGGACCGTATTTCGACTATAACTTTATGGATATTTTTGTTGTGCGTAGCTGAGTCTCCTGGCAGCTTCTCCCAGGCTGCCTGAAACATCGTCGAAATCACCTCATGGAGGTGTTGCAGGCAGATGACATTTAACCGAGAAAAAGCCCTTGGGTTTTTCCGGTTGTGACATCGTTTCACCATGAAAAAAAACTGATATAGGATGATATAGGTGTATATGGGTGTATATGGCATCATGAAGATTTGGGTAGTAAGAGGGGTTTAACCGTACAAAGCAAGCCAGTTGGATTAGTGCCCCAGTTAGATCCACAACTAGGCGTATTGGTACTGATTGGGTCCCACACTTGAAGGGGGTATACAAAAAAGAAAGCGTGAAATATAAAAGCTGTTAATTGCAGATCTAAGCACCATACAGTACAGAGCTCATGTTTGACAACCAATGACTATCTGATATTGATAGGGAGCTAGCCATATGGTCATCGGTTCATCGGTCCCTTCAGCACGACCACCACCTCTATGATAACCCAGGATACAATCAAGATACCACCATCACACCACCATTCGTAGTTCCTAGGAAAAACATATCCTAACTTACCGGAAAGAATCTAAGATTTGGCTGAGTCTAGCAAACATCCAATTTTGGGCGAGGATCACTTTGAAAGAGGCAGCCATATCACCAAAAGACATGTCCAGCGAGCCGAGCATGACGTCACCCAGCGGATTGGGGGAGTCAGCAACTCATGATTCGAGTGAATGATATTTCTCTCCATGTTCGCAGGGTGTGTGTCCAGTCATGTTGCCCAAAATATGCAACAGAAAGAAAAAATGATGATAAGTGATATACTATGATATAATGTATAATATATATATATTCATATGTATATATATATATATATTCATATGTATATATATATACATATCAACCAGGACCATTCCATCTTTTAGCTCTCCTGAAATTAACTCACTGAACTCCTAAACGCCAAGGTGCCAAGTTGGGATAAACGCCTCTGACTTCGTCTTCGCTCTTGTTGAACTTCTTGGCCTCGGGTCGGTTAAGGCACCATCCAATTTTTATCGACCAGGAAATGACTTATCCCAACTGTCCCAACATGGAAATGCCGGGGAGATTGTAATCCATTTGTCAGTTGAGAATGACAATTATAGGAAAATTGACAAATGGATCACAATTATTGTCAGTTCAATTATTACAATTGTTATTGAGAATGTCCTGAAGAAGAAAAATAACAATTATAGGAAATTAACTGGGCAGTTTTTGAAACCATGGCCGGCAAACATGGGTGTATGAATGGATGTGGACGGATATGGGTCACAACCCTACGGTACACGGGTAAACAGCAAAGTAGCTTGTAAATGGGATTTTCGTCCAAACAAATCCTGTGGGTTTAGAGCTGGTCAACTTGAATTCAAGTACAGCGATGCAAAGTACAAACATGAATACCTCCAAAACTACAGTAATAATCCTTTCCCCCTGTAGCATTATATACACACCAACCAATCGAACGCCTAGTAAAATGTATCTGATTATTCATGAGTTGGGGTCCCATATTGGGAGTACTTAGTGTCGTCATCTTCCCATCTGTCTAGGTGTGAGCTCCCAATCGAACGCCCCGGCAAACCGATTCGACAACATGTTCAGTGCCACTAGACAATGATCAGGAGGTTTCCAACCCAGCAGGAACTACAACTGTGCAAGTGAGGAGAAAGACCCCACTTCGACCAGAGTTGGAATCTGCAATCCCCTGTTTAAAAAAGGGTTCCCTGGGTCCCTGGTCGCCACTTTTTTCTCCCCTGCAGTCGCTGACTGACAAGTTAGATCCCCAGGCTCTGCGGCCCCTGTCCATCTGATACCATCTGATCATTCTTGCTGCGAACCCATGAAAGCCATGATGTTGAACATGGATCTGGCAATCTGGGGATCTGGATTCACATTCCGATAGGACATATATGGATTTATATATATATATATACATATGCATCACGGGTGCCAAATTTTGCACGCCCCAATATGTTTTGTTCGCCATATTCTCAGGCCCCAAGGCTACAAAGACCAGACAGTCAATCGAAGTATTCAATGTGTTTTTTTCACTTTTATTTTTTATCCAAAACACATAAAATTGAAGGCTCTGTTTAGCAATTTTAGTGTAGAAGTTAATGAATCCAACTTTTTAGCAGTCAATGGGATGGCATTCGCCAAAAGTTTTTAAACTACGCTTCGCCCAAGGTTTTTTTCCTGTGATCCCAACATCAGTTATCACTGTTCTCTCCAGATATGGACTGAGGAGCACGGTCATCCTCAGCAATCTATGTAAAAATAAATAAGTTCCTGCAGAAAAAAACGGAGAAGACCATCCAAAATTACCTTAAAGAAAAGACCTAAATCCACATCCATCGCCTTGGACAGGAACTTAAAAAATGTCGAAAAAGGATCCATGGTCCATTTAGACATGAACTTTCCAAGCTCCACCTTGGGGCGTCGGGTTTCCCTCGATGAATGAATGTTCGTTCAGCCACTCCAAGATTTGATGTTCTTTGGAAGAGAATGTTGAGAAAACATGCATCAATCTGAAAGAATGTGGGCAAATGAAGGGATGTACCCTCTGGTAAAAACTGTTACAGTTTGCTATTGAAAATGGCCATAGAAATAGTTGATTTACCCATTAAGCATGGTGGATCTTTCCATAGTTATGTAAACGTTTACCAGAGGGTAAACCAGGAAACAGACAAAACCAGGGTAATTCCCGCCCATCCCATCCATCCTGAGATCAGGACGTGGGGTCTCGGTCAACAAACACGACTAATGGGGATGATCACCACGACTCATCATTGAATGGTGATGTCGTGGTGAAGTTTTTTCATGTTTTTTCCTTTTCTAAATTCCTTTTCCCGGAATATCTCTAAAATGACCTTTGCTGCGTACAGGACTCCGCCTTTATAGCTGCTGGAGCTACTGGAAACACTCACCCTGCATGGTTCCTTTGTTTAACAGCACAGACTCCATGGCCCATATCCCAGCTGCTACCAGCTGGAAGCAAACAGTGCTCTTGCGTTTTCAAATATTTCACGGCACAAGTATTTATGTCCTTCGGATTTAAAAGTTCCTTATAAACATTTTTTTTGCGGATCTCATATGTATATTAATATTGAAGTCGCCCAGACTTTTTTTCAGTGATGTATCTTAAGGTATTTTTTCTTACTCACCCATACGTGAACCATTAACACAAGTTCGTATACAGTACTCTGCACGACACGGATTTCTGACAGGTGCCGAGAAGAGCTCCCAGAATCAAAAAAGGCTCCCAGCCTCCGTTCTGAGACCCAGACCTACAGTTTCTATGTGATTTTCACAGTTCCCAAAGGGATCAAAATTTGGTGCTTCAGTTTCTGAAACCTGGCTGGCCCCTTTGTCTGTCCAAATCTCGAAAAAGTTCAGAGACTTTCAATTTTGACCCCTACCCACTGTTCTACAGATTGACTTTTTGCACACGGCACTAGGACACGAGGTCCCGCATCTGTATCAATCAGCAGCATTCGAGTGGCAAGGACTTTCAACACAGTTGCATCTGATTCTCCCCAAAAAACAAGAGCAATCAACTCATGATATCGTCTAAAAGGTCAACCTCCATCGAATAAGAAATCATATAAACAATTCTATGCTATGTTCAACGAGTGTTAAACTCAATGTTTTGCACAACTTTGCTGATCCCCATGTTCTTCATGCTTAAACCACACGTTTGCACATGGCTATGGGTCCAGCGTCATGGTCCATCCAACTGGTTGATAATAGACATGAATAGGTTCCAGGCACAGTACAAGATTCATTATATACAAGTGGATACAAGTGGTATGTAAGCAGTATATATATAAGCCTCTGGTAACTATGAAAAATAACATAGCTATGGATAAATCATCATGGGAATATAAATCACCATAAATCATCCATTTCTATGCACCAGTTTCCATATTTTAAGTAACCAGGGGGTATATAAGCATATATAAACTATATAGAAACCAAGGAATTACATCAGTGGAGAACAAACCAGTTTTACCCCTCATGAAGCGATATCATGTTGCCACCAGGGCTACCAAGAGGCCATTAGGTCGCGCGCAGCCTTTAGATCCGCCTCCCGTGTGTTGGTCACGCAGAGCTTGCGCGAGTCGCGCCAGGCTTTGGGGAAGCGCTGTTCCAGGTGCGCACACATCTTGGCCTAGAAACGTAGGCTGCGCGGTGGGGAAAACATGGGAAACTGTAGGGTGTGGTGGGGAAAACATGGGAAAACTTAGGGAAAACGTATGGGAGAAAGGTCAGTTGTAGGATAAAATGCACCGATTTGTGCGTGGAAGAGGCGAAGGTACCAGGTTTTTGGTCCATGGCCATGGGGTTTCCCGGCCAGCAAGAGATCTAAAAACTACAAAAAACAACAATCATTTTGGTCTACAAAGCCGAAAAACAAAGAAAAAAACATGGAGATGAAGTTGAATTCGAGGATTCCCATAGGTATCCCATGGGTATCCCATGGGTATCCCATGGGTATCCCATGGGTATATGGCTTTGGGTCGACTCGTCTGGTCCTGTGACATGCAGAAAATGCTCAAAAAACTAAAGAAAGACGTTAAATCACGTTCAAACAGCACTAACTGGATAGATCTGGATAGTATATATATATATCTATCTATCTATCTATCTATCTATCTACACGCGTGTGAAGGATATATGCATATGCACAGCACAACATCTCCGCAGGAAACTGACCCCGTTATCGGTCCAGGACACATATCGTCCCCCAGCATCGTCCACCACCAGGCGGTTCTCCTTGATGCCAACCTGCTAGGAGATACGTGCCATTAGTCAAGTTGCATGGGATATTTATATATATATATATATATATATGTATGTGTATATATATATATATGTATATTTGAATATATATATATACATATGTATATGTAAACAAATATATACAAATATATGTTTGTGTGTGTGTTACAGTGAATATTATTAAGTATATTTATACATGCCTAAATATATGTTTATATTCAATGCCATTAGATGGATTATTAGATATGTTATGATATGTTTAAATAGTATTAACGCCACCTCAAAGTGAATTTGGCAATTCTGAAAGGCGATAACATCGACCATCCAATGGGTGATTTTCTCCCAGGAGTTTCAACTCTAGCGACGACAGTACCATGATGCCTCAACCAACATGACCAACCCCCTAACTCCGCTTGAGTCAGCATGGGATGATTGTCCGGTCAAGTCTGACTTCCATAGATGTGAATACCCCGTTTCTATATATATATATATCATACATATGTATGGGCGGTATAGGTTATTACCGTTTGCTTAAACAAAAACCGTCTATATGCTCCATTAAAATCCCATTATTATGCCATGATTCTCCCATTGATAAACCATTATTCTAGCATGATATTTCTATCATTTGCACTGGTAAACTTACAAAACTATGGAAAAAATAAAACACTTCAAAAAAAGGTAAATCATGGTAAATCATCTATAAATGGTCCATTTTCCATGGCAAAATATTAAATCATCAAAGGCATCAAAGGGTAAATCCCCAAATCCGATCCCATTAAATCCTATGAAAAAATCTATGACATCACCATTACATTCGAAAGTTACTTTTCTCAATCTCCCTCCAGCTCAAGGGTACGCGTCTCCCTCAAGAAAACTGGTGTTGCCTCAGATTGACCATAATTTTACGGTTGGGGTTATAATGTATACAGCTGGTATACAGTATACATATGTAAAGACTGCCAGTCTTCTATTTTACTCATATGGTGCCAGAATTAATCAATAATTTGATTTGTTGGAACTGCAAAGGCTGCATCGGAAAATCCATCGGTCCTGTACAGTACAGATTCACCATTTCCTCGTTGCTGGCTCAGTGCCACGTAGCTGGCTCAATGCCTCGTTGCTGGCTCAGCGCCTTGTAGCTGGCTCAATTTTTTTGAACAAAAAAAAAGGAAAAAACAACGCGAAAAAATTGAGCCAGCTACATGCCCTTGAGCCAGCTCGGTGTGCCGTCATCATCCCGGGCCAATACATATTTATGTTGTATTCGTTTTTAAGCTTTCACATTCGTTCGCCAGCTCAACGTGACGTAGCTGGCTCACTTTTTTGGAGTTTGTGTTTTTTTTTCGTCTTTTTCGTTCAAAAAAATTGAGCCAGCTCGATGCCATCGAGCTAGAGCGATGTGTTTGAGCTAGCACGGTGTTGCTGAGGTAGCTCGTTCCACTTGAGCGAGCCTGCAACTTTTTCCCAATGTGTTCAATTGCCAGGTTCAGTCCCAAATGATTCGTTTAATAGAGATGGTACCCCTGTTGCAGCCCAGAAATTTAGGAGCCACGTTTTGGGCCAAATCTGCTTAGACAAACAAATGACCCCTTCTGAAATTGAGCCAGCTACATGTTTTGAGCTAACTCGAAAATGAGGAAGATTGTGGATTGCTACATTCAATACATCCCATTAAATCATCATTAAGTCACCACTAAATCCCATGAAATCACCATGAAAATCCCATTGTTTTTGCACCTTGGCCGCCCCCGGTCCCAGGTCGCAGGCACCATGACTTGTAGCTGCATCTCACGACCCGACAGCAAGAGCTCTTGCACCGGAGCCAGCTTTCCCACCTCTGAAAATCGCTCGGCGATATATGGAGATACTAAATATAACTATATATATATCTAATAACATATATATATATATATATATCTAATAACATATATATATATATATATTTATATAACATATGTGTATATTTATATATATATATATAAATATGGAAGTTGGTCTTCGCAATCACAATTCTTCACAAGGAACTCTTGGACGTTAGAAAACTCCATGTATGTACATAAATACTCTGCGTTTATTCATATATGTATATATATATATGATTTATATCTGTTTGGTGGTGTCAACTGGCTGTTGGGCACCTCCCAGCCCTGGGCCACATATCCCATGCACTTTATATTCTTGTATATCCGCATTAGATATCACTATATATCCATTAAATATAATATCATAAAACATATAATAGAGTATAATGTAATGTATTATATTTTACATATATTTACATATATATATATTAAGTATCTCCCCATGAAATATGTTGGTCAATATCCCATGATTCCATACATTGCTGCTGAAATCCCCAACTTTCAGAAAGTAGCGGCGTAGCGCCTGCCGCACATCATCCAAGTCGTGCCAAAGGAAGTCCGCCACGCGACCCGCCAAAGTAGGCACGTTCTGCGAGAACGGGAAGATTTCATGGGTTATATACATATTGGTTGGTGGTTGACCTACCATTGTGGTTAATATATGGTTATAATATGGTTAATGATGGTTAATAATAAGCTGGTTGGTGGTTGACCTACCCCTCTGAAAATATGACTTCGTCAGTTGGGATGATGACATTCCCAACTGAATGGAAAGTCATAAAAGCCATGTTCCAAACCACCAACCAGATATGGTTATATGGAGGTTTCCTAAGTCATGGGGGTACCCCAAGCTCGCTGGATGGTTTATGTCTTGGAAAATCCATCTATCTATAAATGGATGATACCTAGGGGTACCCAGGTGTGGAACGTTCCATCAGGGAAATGGCTACTGGAAAATGTTCCTCATGATTATTGATATTTATTGGCATAATTTTCGAATTTATCATGGAATTTCCGAAGTCCCTGATTTTTGGGGAATTTTGTCCATGATTCGTCAAACCAATAAGCCTCCATGGCGGTGCAACATCCATGGCCTGTTGCATCTCCATCAGCAATGCCTTCGTCGATTCCTGCGCCGTTTCACTCTTGGGCCGCGGCCGCGGCTGCTTGGGCGGCGTCTCCAGCGCCTGCAATGGTGGAAATCACCGGAACATGATGGAGAATCCGCTCGGACGATGTAAAATGATGGACAATTGATGGAAAAACAAAAACAAAAAGAAGGTAAATCCAGAGACATTGAGAATCTGAAAAATATCAAGTGGAATTGGGAAAAGATGACTAGATCTCAGAACATATGGATGGTGAATGGGGAATTTCAAAAGATTTGCAAGAGGAACGTGATCACCGCTCAGTTTGTCGGGGTTCCACATGGCATTTCTTGGGATGTTCTTCTTTGACCACGCAAGCTGGAATCTGACATAGAAACTGGTCTGTCTGAAAAAAAGGTTATGACACACTTCAATGATATGGTTCATCATAAGTTTTCTCATCTACAAGTATATATATATATTATAGAATTAGCATTTTTTGGTGGTACACACATGAAGAAAGTGTGGATCTTCCCTGCAGGTCGGATGGCTTTCAATAGATATCTACATGTCTTGCTGTGGTCTTCAAACACTTTCGTTTTGCATCAGAAAAAAAAACATCGATTTAAAAACTGTGATTAACCATTTGGACCAGTTCAATAAGATTATATATCTATACATAATTCATTAAGGTGTCTGAGAATGCAGTATACCGGTATACCCCAAAAAGTGCAAGTTTGATGGGAACAATGACCATAAAACACCGGAACAATGTCCATGTATACAACCCCACCTCCGCCCGATCAAGTTGATCAAGGCTTCGCTTGGCCATGGAGATTTGGCTTGGCTTGGCTTCTGTATTGGAAAGTATAGAGGGGCCAGGTTGCTGTATGTTGGTGTACAATTCGTCATCATGTGCCCTCCGGTAAAAACTAACATAACTATGGAAAATCACCATTGTTGATGGGAAATTCAACTATAAATGGCTATTTTCAATAGCTATGTTAAATTACCAGAGGGTAGCTGTCACAGATTGTCACAGTATCGAACATGGAGGATACTCCCAGAGTAGCCCTTTCATGCCCTTTCCTTCTTTCATCTTTTGCGACCGAAAAGTCTGGGAATGGAATTCTGGAACTCCATTTTGTTGAGACTGGTAGGAATACTTCATACTTCAAGAAAATTCACTCGAGGGAACCAACTGTGCTGGCGCCTCCAATGAGGTCATGACATGAATCTTGGACTGGGCCAGAGACATCTGAACCATCGTTGACGGAGAAAATAACTCACAAAGTCCAAAATGTCCAAAGCAAGCGACCCAAAACTGCCAGATCTGCCAGTGTCTCAAAAATAAGGCTGGCCCCTATATTAATTGAATTCATGGTGTATTACATATCATTACACATTTCATCATCTATAATCATTCTTCCCCAATGGGAATCACAATCATCAATAGATTCGATGGGAAATGGAAATTCATGGTATCTTCACCCCCACTGGCTATCCCCCAGGCCCCCCGAAAAATGGGCCCAGGCATACCACTTCCGCCATCGGAACTTCAGGGCCAAGCCCGCCAGCAAACACGCCTGGCGTCATGGAGCTGATGAGCTGGTCACCGGCTTGAGGGGGGCACCACCCATATGGGGATGGGTCAAAACCCTGGTACCCCTGGTGAACATCAAAATAGCTGGTAAATGGATGTTCATCCCACTAAAAATGGTATTAATAGGTATTGATCCATAGCCATATGTATTTCAATGTGTTCCAGTGTTTCCAGGATAGTGAAAATATGTTATCCTAAGCCCATCATTTCCAACTTTTGGGAATCTATGGCTGTGGGATGCTGAAACTTGATGACGGGGAGATTTTTAGATGGCTTGATTCACCCAAACAAAAACACAGGCGTTCTGAAAATCGAAGCCCTGTCGTTTCACTAGCTAAATCCCAAGTTGTTGCTGTGAAGGGGTCTCAATTCTCACTGCTTCCAACATTTTTCTTGATCACACCCTTATGTCTTGCTGCCTAAAGACAGATTTCTTTCCGGGCCAAACTATTCCCGGTCCCGTTTCCGCTAGTACATGATTGCTCATGCTGTACATATTGTATTCATATATATATAGGTTTCCTCAAATAGTGGTACCCCAAATCATCCATTTATAGATTGAATTTCCATTATAAACAATCCATTTTGGGGTTCCCATATTTATGGAAACCCTCATATATGTATATATATATATATTATTCCTATCTCTGTCACTTAAGCCACCTTTTTTTCCAGCCCTTTTCGCCAAAATCATCACAAGGACCATGGCATCAAGTTGCCCATCCCTACCATACATCCCCATGTAAAATCGTAAGAAAAAAATACGTTCAACATATAAAAGCCAACAAAAAATAAGAAGAGCCATCTAAAATGCCATTAATCATTAGCCATTTTGAACACATCTAACCATTAGCAATCCATTCACAGTTAATGATAAATGATGATAACTGATGATAAATGATGATGAATGATGATAGATGATGATTGACATGTCTTTAAACTTTAAACATGACAAATAAGTTGATGTTGAACCGTCCGGGCTGTGGCTCTAAGAAAACTCGTGACATCAAAACTTCACCTAAAGGATATCCCCGGATCCGAGGTGTCATCACATGGCTGGAAAATCAGGATTGAGTTCCTGGATGTTTTGCAAACCCAGCTATAAACCTCCATGTTTCACCATTTTTCACAATGTTTTCTCCATGTTTCACCATTTTTCACCATTTTTCTCCATTTTTTCTCCATGTTTCACCCTTTTTCAGGCCATCAAATCCACCACTTTTCACGGGGAAAGCACCACCCCTCCGACAAAAATAGGGCCTCTGTGGAGCCCACTGTCCCGGCGCCCGCATAGCAGCCGTACTCCTCGAAGTCGTCGGGCTTGGGGCAATGCCAGGCTTTGGCGATCCTCGGATGGGTGAAGTTATGGTGATTTTCATGAGAGATTGATGGAGCGGGATTTTCATGGTGATTTCATGGTGACTTCATGGGTGATTTATGGATGTTTTGTCGAATTTCATGGTGGTTTCATGTGGCAGCTTGGTCGAATGATCGAATGTGATGGACAATGATACGACTTGAATCGATTTAGATGCCTCCAACATGTCCAACATGGTGAGTGAAGGATGAAACATGGTGGTTTCACTATCAAAAATTCAAATGTTGAATATAATATAAATCACTATCAAACATGTTGAATATAATATAATATAATATAATATACCATAATATATCAATTTAATTCAATTTAGTCATCAATCAATCCGAAATCGATCAAAATCATTGGAACAGGGGATTTCACCTTCCGGTGTCCTGGCCATGGCCAAGGCGCATGTTGAGGGTGTCATTGTGCATGCGGAAGGACTCTGGGTACACGGTCTGATCCGCTAGATTCACCTCCACCAGGTCTGGGGGGATCAGCATCACTGAAACATTCACCAGAAACCAACCAGTGGTGTGAATTCATCCAATAAACCAACCATCACCAGAATCACCAGAATTGTTAATGGGAATTGAATGGTGTTTGAATTCCAATAAATCAACTGCAGAAAGCCATAATTTTTCATGGTTGCCATTCTTTGAAACCACTGGAGACATGGGATTATCATATCATATATATATAATCTTGGAGGTTGCAATGGATTATGCTTGCCGTTTCCAAAGCTTCTGAAGAGGCGTACTTAAATCCAATTTCTTTTAAGATCCAATCCTCATTGTTGGTGAGTAAACGCTACATTCCTCATTTCGGCATATTCTTGCACTGATCTGGTCCTCCAAAACTCATCAATCACCCTTCAAACTCGACCATGAAAATTGCCTAACATTGCAACGAGCTCCAAACGTAACAAATTGCAATGTCAATTATCCAATGTCAATTGACAATTGTCGGAAATATTATGAAATATTAACATCAGTTTTCAAAGTTAACTGCCATTGACCTTTAAGGATGGCTTTGGTGAAACTTCTACCAGGCCCCAGTTGGCTACCCCAGTTCTCCCAGTGTTTCACCAGCACCTTCAACCCCATCAGCGCGACCTTCTCTTCTTCCTGCGACCCGCGGCGCGATCCGCGGCGAGCCCGGTGAATGGTGAAATCTTCGATTTTTTAAACGAGAACATCCATGTAGGATTCATTTATTCATGGAACAGAACTTAGTAACTATGGTAAATAAACTATTTTTATGGCCAGTTTTCAACCATTTATTTAGATGGATAAAAACTATCTGCTTGGTGGTTTTAACATAACCATCTTGAAAAATGATGGACAACGCATTGGGATGATGACATGAACCATATATGTTCCAAAGCACCAACCAGATTATGTATAAATATGGAGGTTTCCTAAGTCATAGGGTTACCATAGCTGGATGGTTTATGTCATGGTTTTAATCCATCTATAACTGGATGATTCATGAAATTACAAAAACAATCTCACAGTTTTGAGCAATGTGCTTAATTTTATGACGATGTCATTGAATGTCCATGAATGCATGGTATAGTATGGCGTATTTTGCCCTATCCGATTAAATTATCCCTTCTCCGGCAGCATCAGGAAGAGAATCTATAAGAATTTTGTACGGACAGCCATCCTACACTGTTCTATATCATACTACAGTATATATATATATTATATATGACCATATATATATATATATATATATTATTATATATATTATTATATATTATATCTGTCTGTACTCTATAGGAAAAATATGTGTTTGACACACCGAACGTCAAAAGCAGTGAAACCTCTAAAACAACATGTAAACTGCATGGGACGCCGCCCATTCGGGCAGTCAGTGCAGCTAATGCAAAATGTTGCAAAACACCATGTGGAAGCTACATTTAGCAGTGCTATTTGACGCATTAAAGGTATGTGTTTGGCTCCTTAAAATGTGCAAAACACTATGTGGATGCATGTGTCAAAGTCATTCGGAAAATAGATTGCTTCTTAGGATATCATACGCAAAACACAATGGGGCGCACATGCAAAGTGCAGAAGTAAAACTTACATAAATCAGGTCAATTTCATCACAATTCTCTTGTAATTGATGTTGGTTCTTGATGACGATCTTGCAAAAGTAGAATATCGGGTTGTGCTTGAAATTAGCAGGCGCTAGTTTTGCCTGATTTTGAAACCTTTTGACATCACCTGCCACACTGCAGCCACATATTTTTGCACTGTGGGTTCAAATCTGCACATAAAACACATCTTGAAAGGACCTTGTGGGGTTGGGGCGAGATCTGGGGCGAGATCAAAGAAGGACATCATGGTTTCTTGTGGGCCATGTCACATGCCCATGCCACATGCCACGGTAGCTTCTGCACATCTTTTAATGAGAATGTTTGCCGATTTGAACCGCTTACAACTAGTTCGATCACTTTTGCACTTAAAATTGACTTCAATAATTATTTTTGTTCGCTGGTCTTGCACGTATTATTTACGATTGTTTTTACCGAACAACTCTACACGATTTAATCAAAATAACAAACATATGTTCATTCACCTCAGATTTGATACCAATGTGTAATGAGCGGATACATCCTCCATACCAGAGGCACTGGGGCAATCTGCTTGGCAAACAAGGGAACATTTCTGCTTATCAGGTGTCCCTGACAAAAACACCAATCAATAAGATCTATGTGTACAGTATGTATCAGCTGCAAAATGTCACAATAAAAAAAACAAAACAGAACATACAAAACACAAACTGGACGCAACTTCGCATCGACTTCCAGAATTGATCTCCCCCACCTAGTACGCATCAAGAAGGTTTCGACTTTTGAACTGGTGAGTACACAATCCATCTCAAACATGTGAACGTCAGCAGCAGCACCATAGGTCCTGATCATAAACAACAAATATACAATTAAGTGAAACCACATTTTGCCACTGTTCTTGCATATTCCCTCTTTTTAGATCTTTTTAGCAGATCAAGCTATCTCATGCACAGCAACATTGCACTTTAGGTTTCACTTTAGGTTACCAAGCTCAGGAACAACAGAAGTCCCCAAGCAGTTACCATCGTTGGGAAAATAAGTTGCTTCACCTCTGACAATCTCCATGTCATATAAAACTTCAAGTATTTCATGTGGGTAAAACAATGCCATGTTTACCATCCCCCAGGAAAATCCACCATAAATATATAGGTGGTATGTTTACTTACCATTCCCAGGAAAATGGGTGGTAAATTAATGGCATTGTTTTATACTCACATCATTTAGATATCTGTTCCACACTGGCCCGGTTAAAACGCCACCGTGTGGCTGGCTCAAAGACCACATTGACGTAGCTGCTGGTGTTCAAGCGTTCCGAGAAGTCTAAGAGGTGGTAGTCCTAGGCAATCAGCGATGGAATCAGGATATGCCATCAGGATATGCAATGGGAATTTAAATTTATCATCTATGTATATATATATATACCCTCTGGTTAATCATAGCCATGGAAAATCACCATTTTTAATAGGTAAACCCAGGTAAACCATCTATAAATGGGCCATCTATACCATGGCAAACTGTTAAATAACCAGAGGGTATATACATATATATATAATATTATATACGTGTATGTCGTACATCACGGGATCTATAGCCAACAAATACCAACAATATGCATCTAATTTTGGGATACGTAATTCTCGGATGTTTTTTCCGTACAGTGGTGGATTTCCCCCATAGAAAAAAGTGCTATTTCAGGGTGATCTCTGAGGGGTCATCCTTTTGGAAATATCATGGGAATAAGATTCGAAGAAGGGAATATCATATGGCAGTGTGTCAAAACCCTGGTACCCCTGGTGAACATCAAAATAGCTGGTAAATGGATGTTCATCCCACTAAAAATGGTATGTATAGGTATTGATCCATAGCCATATGATTTCATGGATAAACTAGACGATGGTTGGATGCATTACTTTAAATATCAACATTGGATGTTTACTGTTCTGCATCTGTTGGAAGTTCACCGACACTGTCGCTACCTACATCTTCAATCTTCATGTCCTTTTTTCTGCAACCATAAGATGTCAACCTTACCCATAAAGAACACAACTGTAGCCTGCTAGCATGACAGGATGATTTTTGTCCCCTCGGTCGGTTTGCTGTAGATTCCCCAGTGGATTTCCATTTGGAAAGTATCCAGATTCATAGCTGAAAGACATGTTTCAACCTACCGGTGGTGACAACAATCCCAGCAACAAAAAGGAACAGCGAAGCTGTATGCAATGCACATGTTGACTGCTACATGTTGAAACCATCAACATTACTTTCACACAAGTTCACATATTTTGACAGCTACCCTTTTGTACCCTCTGATAATCTAAGATAGCTATGGAAAATCATAGTAGTTTTCATGTTTCACAAATCATCGTATGATCGTAAAGAAATAGTTGTTACCGCGCCTTAAATTCGGGTCATATTGATTCCAAGCAGGTTTCAGGTGTTGAAGTTTCCATGCAATTTGGAGACGAAGACCATGGAAAATCCAATCAAAACCCAATGATATTGCCATAAAATGGAGTAAGTGTTGCAATATACCCATTTCTTATACTATTACAGTATAGTCTAGTAATAACTATATCATCATACAAAAATAATACAATAATGCACCAAGTACTTACATCCCAATGATATCGCAGTTATATCCCAATAATATCCCAACTATATCCCCCAGAACTTCAAAGGACACCAAAAACTCACCCAGTCACAATTAGTGATAACGGACTTAGTAACCAATCCTTTGGAAGCATTGGGTCCCCTTAGAATGGATTAAATGTGGATGTAATTCAGAACATCTGCTCAAAAATGAACGCAAAATGGATTGTAGATACCAATTACCCTCCAGTAACCAAACATGGCAATCAAAAATTCACTATAATGTGGGTAAAACAATGCCATAAACCACCCATGACTGGGAATGGTAAGTTTATACCACCTATAAAAATGGTGATGACTGGGGGATGGTTTTTTGTTTTACCCATCAGGCCCCGCAGGCCCCGCCTCGACCACACGCACGCAGTGCCTTGCATCGCAGCCCTCGTCTGGCACCGCCATATCACTTTCGCGGCTGCTGCGGGCGTTGGGCGACGCGTAGTACGGCCTTGGGAGCCACTGGAACTTTGAGAGGATTTAATGGGATTTAATGGTGATTTGATGGTGATTTGATGGTGATTTGATGGTGATTTAATGGTGATTTAATGGTGATTTAATGGTGATTTGATGGTGACATGCCCTCCAGTCAAACGTGGCTGGCTGGAAAATCCCCGAACTAAATGGAGGTTTCTGGCTGGGAAAATCATCTATAAATGCTGGAACTTCCATTGCCAGGTTTTATTGCCTGAGGGTACACCGACCAAGAAAATAACATGGAACCAAAAATTGTATGTCCAACAGTCAAATAATCCCTTCCCCCGTTCATATTAAACACCCCCCACATACGAAACCATGTTTTTTTCTTGGGAATTTCCACATCATTGGGACCATAGAAATGGATAGGGTCATGGCTCATGGGGTGTTTAATATTAGGGCCATGGGATTCATCTTCCAAAAGCCATGTTTGGGATGCATCTGAAAAACTTTCGGGTGGTGTATGTCCACCATATTTTTGCTCCGCTTGAGCCTGAGTATTTCACGTCGAAATACTAACCAGATCCATGGAGGGGATTGTCTGAAAATAGGCTACCCAAAAATCGATGGTTTACGTCGTCCCATAATTTATATGTTCTCATTAGATTTGATGTTTATTGGGCCAATATACTATAGACACCCCGCAAAGATCAAACATGTCTATCATAAATATTCATAAATCAGATGAAATATCCCCGATAATACATCATACGAATCTTATGTTTGTTCACCCGGGGAAAAAAAGCGTTCACTTATGTTTACCTATTATTGTTGTGGGTACTTGCAAGTTGTTTGGGACCAAGTTGTGAACAAGGGTGCCAGGGCAGGTCATTGTTTCAGTTTCCATTAGCTCCCAATGTCAAGGCACTGGGGGATGGTTTACTGTCCGGGATCCAGGGATCCCCTGACCCATCCCCATCCCATCAGATTTCGCCAGGGAGCCCGTGGTAGCCGCCATGGTACGGATTGTTCGAGGGCGACGCCATGGGCAACGGGGCGACCAACGGCCTCAACTGCGATGGTCGTGAGCAAAAAAGCTACGGTGCCATGGCACAATGTCCCAAGAAAAAGAGACAAAACTTAATGGTTCAGAATTTCATCATTCCAATATATTCCAGAAATTCTTGGTGTTTTTGCTCCATGCAGAAACAAATTGCTAGCCACCGTGGGGTAGTTCGCTGCATTCCAAACCCCCAATCTCTGGGAGCGTCAATGTTTGAGGGGTGTTGCCCCTGAATCATCTCAGTCCATTGAATGTTACGGACCACCATCATCCATGATTTGGGCACCAATTTGGGCTATTCTGACTATTCTGGATGTTTGGGCTATTGTACTTGGATGATTCTGAGTGTGAATTCCAGCTCTGCAAAAAGCTGGTCGACTATCCAGCGTTGCAACATGCAACCCTGGGGTCCATCACGAATCTTAGCGCAGAGAAAGAGCTTGCCGTCCATTTCGAAGTTGCTGGTCCGAATAGTAGCAATAGTAATGATAGGAAGAAGAGGAATATGAAGAACAAAACAACGATCATCAAATAACATATATAACATGTGTTAAACTACGTAGTCATCGTCTTTATAATACTTATGTATAACTTATAACATTCTGACATATTCTGAACATATTTAAACATTATCGTAGTGAGTTGGAAAAACTGCCACCATGACCAGCATCCCGGGAGGAAGCGAACTACCCGTGGGGCCACGTTTGATCGACAGAAATGACTAGGCCATTGGGGACTTGTCTAACCATGTGTGAACAAGAAAATGTGGATCTAATAACTACAACATGTGTTTTTTTGGGATTTCTGGTGAATAATCTACACTTGAACATGTAAAACTGAAACCAACTATAACATAATGGCAGCTCCACTTTGTACCAGTATCTGTTGGATACAGGTGAGTCATATCCCCATGTGTGACCACCAACCAGTTATGGGACCCATCACCATAGCTTTTTCTTTGCCACAATCAGCTCACACCAATCATAGGGCTCCCAACTACCTGAAAGTAGTTATCACCCAACTTGGAATTTGAAAGAAACTTTAAAGTTCCTGGGGTGCATGCTGCTTTATAACCCCAGAAAATAGAGGGTCATTGGTTACCCTTTCTTGCCGGTTGGGAGTCCCATGAAGCACTACTGCCAACGGAATTCCTTTGCTCCGTTCCTGTTCTGCGACAAAAATCTTGGTCAGCAACTTTCTCTGTCCGCTGCGACAGTTGCAGCCAGCAATTTCCAGGCTGAGGTTGACGTCCTAACGATCATCGTTGTCTTTCCGAGCGAAAATTTATTGGGGGGTTCCATAAATGGAGGTACCCTTAAATGGATGCTTCATATGGAAAAACCCATCAATGGATGATAACTAGGGGTACCCCCATTTCAGGAAACCTCCATAGGCTTCAAACATGCTCAATGGATCTCCAGGGGTACAAACCTCGCCTGTCAGTCATTGGTCCATGTGGCGATATCCATGGAGACGGTCGGTCCATCCCTCAGCAAGGCCACCAAGCGTCCCACGTTGCCTCGAAACGGAAATCGCAACGACTGCTTTGACTTCACTGAAGCACTGAAGTGGTTATCTACATAAATCATAAGATTATGATATATATATATATATATTCTATTATATATATATATATAATAATACATATAATTATATATATATGTATATATTCTATTATATATATATATAATAATACATATATAATTATATATATGTATATATCATCACTAATTATCTCCAAAAAAAAACCTAAGGGAAAGGATGGGAAACCGCAGTGCCACTTGATGACGTCATGGGGATATGTTATGGGGGCCCCTCTCATGGCCACCAAAGGATCCATGAAGCGTTGCCTTTGAGACCCCCAAAAAATGGTGATAAGCATTGGGAGCCGTGACACAACTGGAGATATAGATGGTGGTTGATGAATTGGAAGAAACTCAATTTATCTTATACAGTAACTTCTACATCATTATCCCAAAAAAGATTCAAATATATTGATGAAATGATATGAAATGGACATTCGTCTTATGATTGTTCTTGGTTAGAAATTCCATCTCCAACCACATTTGGGCTGGTTTGCATAACAATTTCATGTCCTGTACGTTCCTGTACCATTGTGGACAAGAACGGGTTTACTGGATTGCCGCCCGGCCTTACACCATCCAACGAGTGATAGGACATCGCTAGTGAAGGGATGCGTCATCAGGTGTTGAATGGAACCACTGAAGCCTGGATGCCAATCAGGTCTACCGTTCCCATCCCATTTCTCGAGTTTTTTCAAGGCACCAACATGTATCAGTTGATATTTGTGGTTCAACACCATGTATATACCATGTATATACCATATTTATATACCATTTATATACCCAACACTGGCCATTTCCGTGCAGCTAAGATACTGCTGAAGGTGCACACGCAAAGCGTGGCCTGTGGAGGACACTCTGTGGTCAAAGATGGACTAAAATCCTTGGATGAACAGTAAAAATACATGACAAAACCACCAACCAAATATGGATATAGTATGACTTAACAACTATATATATATATATACATAGTTTATATAATTAGATAATTATACATCACTTCAACTAGAACCGCTCATTTTCCCAACAGAACAAAGAACACCACCGTGATGTTCCGTTGTATCCCTCACCCGTAAAAAAACATCCACCATGTTGGACCACCAGACGTGCCGTGGGGCCTTCCGCAGCACTTCCACATCGGCCAAGAACTCGTGGGTCATTGCCACACGTTGCTTGGCTGACAAGGCGTTGTAGTCTGCCTGGAGCGGACTTCGAGGACGGTTCTGGGGGACTTGGAGCGATGGCTGCTGAAAAAACCAAGGGCCATGTAATTCTCGAGAATATCTGAAATGAATATTATATAATATGATATTATTGCGATATGAATGGGATATATGACATTATATAACCAACGAATATGATGAAAAATCATATATCTAATCCCATCATATCCCATCCAATATTAAACACAGCCGATGTCTGGTCCCAAAATACGTGTATATTCCCTACCAAACCATGGTTTCACCAGGGTGTGCAGTATTAGGGGAATGGGAACATTCCATCTTGATATCATTGTTATTCGGAAAAAAAAAGCATCAAAATGTGTTAGGAATATGACATGGCTAGATAGTATAAACTTAATTATTATAAACTATGATGTACCTAGAGAATCCGATACTAAGCTTACTAAACCCATTTCTTATAGGTTTTCACGTTTAGCAGGACTTGTACTGTCAGCTGTCCCAGGAAAACAATCGAATGACTTCAGAAATCTGAGGACCAGCGAAGTTCAAACCATCTGAATACACTCTGAAAATCCAACCATCTCTGGAACTTGACTTTCAAAAACCTCTTCTTTAAATGCATGCCCAAAATCCATTCAAATCCAAGGTGGAAACCAGTCCAGTTCCCCGTTGGCACCTGCCAATGGCCATTCCTCAGGTTCTCGGGAACATCTTGACGCTTTCGCCAGCGCACCTGCATCCCAAGGGTGACATCGTTTCATGGATATGGTGGTTCCTAAGCCATGGTGGTACCTCAAGTCATGGATTTCAATACCCATGGTCGAAAAATTGGGATGATGGGGGGGACCCCATGACTTAGGAAACTCTTCATGGTGGCTCAAAGCTTCCTAACACTATCTCCATTGCTATGGTTATCCCTCTACCCTTACATCCCATTCTATCCCTTCAGATTCATTGATATGGCCCAATTAAAAGGTTGGACCATGTCAAACCCCAATTCTACACCCATCTTGAACTCCCAAACCGGTTGGATTTACATAAAATGATTCGAATCACCCTCTGGTAAACTAACATATCTATGGAATATTGCCAATGTTCTGTTGTCCATTTACTATCTTAGATGGTGATTTTCCACTTTTCCCAGTGCCACGGATCCAAAAAAGATCGGTAGATCATGTCTCACTGGGCCATCCATACCAAACTTTAAGAATTTACCAGAGAGGAACCATATTTTCTATAATCTGGAAATATGGGAATATCTTATTTAAGTATCGTCTATATTCTATATTGTCGGTTTTTTTGTTTGTGTTACCGTGTTACCGTGTATTATCTATATGTTACTCTCCTATATCTAGATTATCAGAAACATATCCCCATAATTCACCCATGATACCACCATGTTGGTGAAATCCCAATTGTTTGATGCTGAAAAAAAACATAAAAATAGCACTATCTATCCGGAACAATCGAACAATCTCCCCATAATACCACCATTCTGCCACCATGTTTCGTGTTTTACTGTAATATGTTTTAATCACCATACTTTGATGTATATATCTCACCAAAAATCCCATCAAATCCCATTAAATCACCAATAAATCCCACTAAATCACCATCAAATCCCATTAAGTCACCATGAAATTCCCCTAAATTTCACCTAAAGTTCCCAATAAAACTCCCACTAGACATCACCAAATCATCTGATGGATCACCAATAAAATCGCTGACTTCATCCCGGGGTCCTCCGCTCGGCGCCCCACGGCATTGCCCAACTCCTCCGCCGCCGAGCGATCATCGCTGCCTGCCAGGAAAAGTGGGGTTCTGAGCAGGTCGTGAAGAAAGCCTAGATCACTTAGATACTGAAATGGTTGACACATAGTTGGAAAATGTTGGAAACTTCTGGAATTCTGTGGAATTCGGAAACCATCCATTTCTGGTTCTTTCAAAATTCCAAGTCAACCAGGTACAAATGAAAACGATCCGTTGATATTGGAAAATAGCTGTCCGAGAATATCCAAATTGGAATCAACAATCTTACCAATGTGGATATCACCTTGCCAATTCAATGGAAGAGAATGGGAATGGGATATCACCATATATCACGAGCATGGGAGTGGGCATGGGTGGACTAAGGTGAGAAATCCATGCACAGAGTTCATCGAAAACCCCGAAGCTTGAGGTAAGCATCGAGCATCGACTTGTTCCGACAAAATAAAAACGGTATCCGTTTTTTTTCGCAATGAAGACTGGTTTGAACAAATCCTCTATAAAGATCTGTGATAGTTATGATAGTTCAAAATTGTCAAAAATTGCTATATCCAATAGTTCTGATAGAGGATTTTTTCTATATATAGATTCTATAGATCACAAATCCTCTAATGTTGTGATAGTAGAAAATGTGCTATCCATTTCTCCCAAATTCCTCACCCTGCCAGGCCCAATGGCCCAGCTAGCCAAGCTGCATGCGATGATGACCGTGGGCCCTCCAGGACTGACGTGTTTCAACGCTTCTTGAGCAAAGTCTCGTCCTGTTGGCGATTAGACCCAGATCTGGCTTCAAAAATCTGGCGATTTTTTGGGAACTATATATATATAATAGTTGGGGGAACTATATATATATACCTGATTTGGGGGAACTATACATTCAAACTATATACCTGATTTGGGGGAACTATATATATATACCTGATGATATTTTGCTGTTTTCAAAGAAAATAGACCTCAAACAAAAATAAGTTTGTTTTTGGGGGAGGGCGCTTCATATTGTCTAAAACACATATTTCTAAACAGAGGCGTTACCAGAGTGAGGTAAGCAGCAACCCAGGCGAACAACACAATCTGTCTTAATTCGTTTGTAGATTCTGAGGCAGTTTTTTGGGAGGATGATGTTTGTTGGCGACATCATCGTTTGTTTAGATTACCCTCCGGTAAACTAACATAACTATGGAAAATTGTCCATTTATAGTGGATTTACCCATTGAAAATGGTGATTTTCCATAGTTATGTTAGTTTACCAGAGGGTATTGAATCCCATGTGTGGTGATGTATGCCAACACATCTTATGTTTGGTGGCTGCTACCCTCAGGCAATCAATCCTGTCAATGGAACATCCTCCTTTGATGAAATTCTTTGAATAGTCCATGACATTGCATGGATATAATATAATAATATATATATATATGTGTGTGTTTGTTGGCAGATCAAGCCAGGGCCTATACAATATACCAATGAATGCCATCAACCAATGGTTCAACAAATATCCTATTTATATATAATATATAACCTATATATATAATGTAATATATATAATATAATAAAATATAATATAATATAATATAACATAATATAAACTATATATATAGTATATATATACTATATTATATCATGTCATATTATATTATATTATATTATGTCATATTATGTCATATTATATTATATTACATTATATATTATATTATGTCATATTATGTCATATTATATTATATTATGTCATATCATATTATATTATATTATATCATATTATATCATATCATATTATATTATATCGTATTATATTATATTATATCATATTATATTATATCAT
>Ga0126342_10003866_pt1 | contig 25146 bp, 25 predicted proteins | sample Cyp1metagenome_FD_92528 | JGI IMG/M metagenome (GOLD analysis project Ga0126342, IMG submission 92528) | Coral microbial communities from Lord Howe Island, Old Settlement Bay, Australia - Cyphastrea 1 metagenome | ecosystem: Host-associated > Invertebrates > Cnidaria > Coral ...
CCGGGCGTCCACAAGAACTTTTGATGCCGCGTGGAAACGCTGGCCTTTGTAATGGGCCACACTTCAACACGTTTGCATGTTCGACCACAAGCCCGGTAGAGCCCAAAATGAAACTGAATGCATTCGGCCGAATTGACTTGCACTGCATCCGTCTTTCAATGTACTTGGAGTCCGATTGAATGGATTGCATTCGCAGTTGCACTTGTTCGTCAATCTTTGCACACCTGAGGTGACGATGGAAGTACTACGAAAGGTTAGGCCGTGCTGCGGAGGGTTTGGTCTCTGGGTTTGTTGTTTTGTTAATAATGGCATCCCTTAACTCCGTAGTGCATCCCTTTAATTTGCAGCTTCACTTCCTGTGCGGTAATTACACTGCACGGGGGGTGTTGATGCACAGTAGTACCGTATGTACATAACATTCTCACCTCATATACTTCGTGCATATGGCTCAAGAAATAGTGCGTATATCTTTGGGTGGGATTTGTGGCACGTTGTGGTTTGTACCCTGTTTCTACAAAAAATACCCATCCATCTTTCGGTTTGATTTGATTTTCCCAGTAAAGATGTCTTTTTTGAAGTGCCAGGTGATCCTCTATGCAGATGCAATGTGCTGCCACTTGTTCCCAGCGATTTTTCTAGTCAACTGAGGCAGCAACAGCCCTGCGCAGGTCACGCCGCAGAGTTGCTGGCTGGTGATTTCAGAGCATTCTTTTGCTACTCCTTCTCCCTATACTATTCATATGTATTAATTTTCCCCCTGAACACCTGATATATTGATATTTTTTGAAGTGCTTGGGGGGTTGGTGGTGGACATTGATATTCGAGGTGGATGGAATTTCATCCACTCCAGTGACTGGTGTTGGCTACCTGTGAGGATGTGTTTGGCCTTACATTTTTAAAGGAAGCTATTAGGGACTGTGAGCCATATTGGTGATTGGGCAAAGGCTCCCTTGGCTGGGTAGATTCTTGCGAAGAGACACAACCTTTCGATTGAACATAGATGATATTTGAACAACAGTTTTGGTAGAACTTTGAAACTAAACATAAAACCCTAAGAACCTCAACAAATTCTAAGCTCCACCAGGTCTAGATGATATTTCGTACCAGCAGGTGGGCGATGTTGTCTTGTTGGCGCAATGGTTCCCAAGATTGCACCGGACTATGGAAACATCCCCCACCTCCCGTATACAACAAGAACATTCAACCCGAACAGCAAACGGATCAATCATGTTCATATCTTTTACATTCTTTTACCTTTTCGGACTACAAACATGTCAAAAAAAGGAGTGACCCATAGTTACCCCCCAAAAAGATCGTAAAGTAAACTCCTATTTCCGTCATGTTAAATGTTTTTCCGGCTTCCCCAAATTCTCCAAAGTCTCGAGGTTTCCTGAGCTTCTTCTACTACGCCGCGCTGGTGCGCATCGGCACGCGGGAGTATGGCAAGGCCATCCAGCTTCTGCTGGTGGCCTTAACCTGCCCTGCCAGCTGTTTGAGTGCCATCCAGGTCCAGGGGGTGTGGTAAAGTGCCACGGACTAGCCATCACTTTCCCGTCATCATGATATACATGTGTGTATATATATATATATATTTATAGATATTATTTAGACGATTAAACGTGTTCACAACATGTTTTTTTGTTTTCCCGTTGTTTTTGGATGAGAACGCCTGTGAAAACCAGAACGTTGATGATCTCATTGTGGTTGCCAACCCACCTCCTGCAGAGATCTGTCAGCAGATCCCAGGCCGATGCGTACAAGAAGTACGTGTTGCTGTGCCTGAAGGTGCACGGTGATGTGAAGCCACTGCCCGTTTACACCTCCCATATTTTGCAGAGATATTCCAAGAGCAGCAGCACCTGGGCTGAAGCTTTTCATGGGTTGACCATCCCCGATATTCGTGGGGAAGTCACATCAATGGTATCCCGATGACTCACCACTTCCCTAAGTTTCTTCATGGTGAACTCCGCCATGTTCAATTGCTAGTTGGTTCTACCTGTCTTCCCTATTTTTCATGGTGAAATCAGTGAAGTGCACCTTTGAAATTCCATAAAACCCATATAAAATCCATATAAATCCATCATTTTCCATGGCCAGTGCGACTCCAAGGCTACGTCTTGGAGATTGCAGAGGCCTTCAAATCCGCCGACGCGGCGGAGCTCCAGCGCATCCTGGAGGAGAAGCAGCCGGCCATTGAGGCGGATGCCAACATGGGCCTAGCCAAGCAGGTGGGGAATCCAATCCAGGGCCGGAAATCGGGAAATCCAGGCACTCAACGGGCATACCCTCTGGTAATTTAACATAGCTGCTATGACATAGCTATTGAAAATGGCCATTTATAGTGGATTTACCCATTAAAACTGGTGATTTTCCATAGTTATGTTAGTTTACCAGAGGGTAATAATCGTAATATGGTGTAATATGGTACAATTCTGCTGGCAACCCCAAGAAAGCTTATCATTTGGGGAAGGGTTTATGCGACAAGGTGATGACTTGAGGATGATTTCTCGGGTTTGCCACATTGATGGGGATGAATCAATGAAAACTTGGGATTTTGGGGGGTTTAACATGGTTTAACCAACTTTAACTGACGGAAAACATGGAATTCCCGCACTAAATGGAGGTTTCGTAGGGAAAATCCAGCTGAGTCCAAGAGCTGGTGGATTTTCCAGCCATGGTTGGACGGTTGGATACCCACCAAACAGCAATGTTGAAATAGGGATTCGATGATAAAATTCGATTGAATTATCATTTTAAAAGACTTAATTATATGCATTGCTACGCCCATATCCTATGCTATTCATTTTTTGTGATCTTGATTCAGGGTGAACAAAAATACATCACGAATAGAAATGGGATAGGCAAGAGCAGAGAGAAGATGTCTATTTTTGAACTTTGATCCAGAGCGTACGTCCGCACCACGAACTTCTGAAGACACAGACTCTACAGGAAAATAATGGATGGAGACAGGTCTTTAAACGATTAGTGCCATTCAGACTGGGTCACTGTACGTAGAATGAAGTCTGTTTAGTAAGTACAGATGCATACAGATATCCTGCTTGACTATTGTGACCACGGCCTGTGACGTTCACTGCAGTCCATGTACTTCATGGAATTTGACCACCAAATTGTTCTGCAAGGTCAACTGCAAGGTTGGCTCCTCCAATTTGATCCCCGCTAGATCAAGTTGGTTTACAACTAGGCCAGCACTCGGGTTTTGTGTTGCATATATTGGATATGTCATGATACTGTAATTCATGATCCACAGTAATATCTTATCTTAGTCGGCTGGTCTACTAAACAGTAACTCAACAACCTGAAAGAACTATGATATCCTGTGGATATCCCGATATTTTTTTTAAAACTTGGTCTCCCATCATCATCATCATGGCCATGGCCAGCCATCTCCATAGGTCTTGAGCTCCATGCAGCGGCACAAGATCCTGACCCTGACCCAGACCTACCTGACGCTGTCGCTGGCCGAGATTTGCGCTGAGGCAGGCCTGGCAGGCACTACTGAGGCGGAGGAGATGCTGTTCGACATGATCTCGGAGGGGGAGATCAAGGTGGGGGAGATGTGCGGTAAGTGGGTGGGAAATGCTACAGCGGAGGTTTGTTTTGGTTTGAAAATCAGGTTGGAGGTGACATCAATTCGATGATAACGTCCTGTTCTAGCAAAGTCTTTCTCAGGGAGAAGAGCGGCAAATTTCAATCGGAGGGATCAAACTTTTCAAGGGAACTGCCTTCTGAAAGAGTTCATGTTTGCTTTTTGGGTGGTTTCATCTCGTTCACGCCACAATTCTCTAGGGATTTGTCAATGTGGAAGGGCAAACTACCTTTCATCCAAGGCCAAGATTGATCAGAAGACTGGCAATGTGTCCTTCGAGGATGCCGATGAGAACTTGGATGTAGACACTTGGAAGCACCATGGTGGTTACCACGATGATCCGCCCCATGGCAATTTAAAATGCCACCATATAATACCGCATATATTTTGCAGTTGCATATTCTGCAAATGGTGGGGTTTCATTGACAGTTTACGTTTCGAAAATTGAATTACAGTGGGGATAAATGGGTGTGGACTGGCTTAAAGGTAGCAAGGTAGGACTTTATAACCTTATACAATGAGGCGACAAAAACACATTGAATATAGAAACAGCTATAATACGCATGGAACCCCCAAAAGGATAGGTTTGGAAGATGCCTTTGCTAAAGCAAAGGCTCTTATGCTAGGTCGAAGGTAAGCATTCAGTTTGGGAATCTGCAGGCTAATAACTTAATATTTGTAAACCTGAAATCAACCATCCTCAACAGCCTAAAGGATGCCTTGGATTCGTTTTGAAGTTTGAAGGTTGATTTTTGCCACGGGTGCGCTGGCAAGAATCCATTGGGAGTGTGGTCAGCTGCACCAGATTTGCATCGTTAGATCCGTTCAAAGCGCTCACTGATAACGTGGACGACCTAGCCAACTAGGAATGGCATTGAGATGGTGGAAGGTGAGTCCGAGGAGAAAAACAATGGATCCATCAACGATCTTGGTCAAGTGCCGTTTCAGATGTTTCAGGTACCAGGTACGTAGGTAGGTTAGATCACATCAAATCCCCAGACTCCAAAAACATTCTCAGGGATTCTGGCTCTTACCAGGGCTACAGATGCTACAGCCTTTTGACTCCCATACCCTTTAGGTGTTAGGCTGGACGGTCCCCAAACCCGAGTTGTCCTTACATTACATATTTGCTTTTCGCTGGACTTCGGGGTCAAGAACCATCCAAGCACGTCATTGGTTGTCTTACACCTAGTCAATCCATGTAACATTTTGAGTTTGTTTTTCCATGTTTTTCCCATATTCTGATGACATCTTCATGCTGCTCCCAAGTTGGAGCCTTGTGCCCTCCGGTGATCGCCTCCAGAACTCTGTGAGGTGATGATGCAGAAGCTTGAAGACAAGCTGTCAAAGATCATGGAAATCTCCCAGCGAATCAGCTGGTTCGAGCAAGAGGTGGCATGGTGTCGCCGCATGGCTGTTGGATGCTTTTAAAAATTCCATGATCATTGGAAAGAACTCTGCTATTGATGCGGGTCATATCTATTTTTTATGGGCACAAAATGGGTAGTAATGATCCCACTTCTTGCATTATGCATTCATACGGATATCCATAATTACATATGGTTACATATTATTACATATTGTTTCATATAATAACCACCCACCCACCTTGACTTGACTTTGTTTTTGGAAGGTGGAAAGTCAATGGCAACAGCCAGGGTCCCCACACCTTTCGTCACCCGCGCCAGGTGGTCACCAGCGAATCTTACGTTCGCAAGACCAGCCTCCTGGACATGTCTGCTGAGAGGCAGGTTGGGGCGATGAGCTATGACGTCATGGACATGTGACTTGGCCAACTTGGCCAACTTGGCCAACTTGGCCAACTGGACATAGTGGATATGGATATAACTTGGGATATATATTATATATTATGTATTATATATATATTATATATATATATATCAAGTGAGTTGATCTTGGCAGATGCTTGAAGTTGATCCGCTGCTTACCTTGACGTTTCCCTATTTTTAGCATGTTTGACGGACATGCCTTACTTAAATGAATCTTTGAATGTGTTTCATTGACATTTGGGGTAGTACATCTTCTTGAGGGTTAGGATTTGCCCACTTCGTTGTGCATCAGCCGGCGACGGCCATTCGTATTGCGGGAGTGGGGGATTTGGGGTGGTCCAATGCCTCTCAAAGTGGGAACGAATATCGCCCAGCCTCAAAATCGGTGGACACAGAAAGACAGAAAGATGATGAAAGATGCACATACCTCCATATCACCTCCAGCCAATCCAAAATGTGATGACACATGGTGATTTTCGATGGGGTCCAGGGAAAGCGTTTGCAAATTGTCGATTTTCCGCCCGTTGGACCGTTGGATCCCTCCCAGCCCCAGCCGCTCAGGTGAAACAGCTCACAATGTACAAACTCCCCATGTCGAACAGATCGAGTCAAAGGAGTCGTGTTGCTCCAGAGATCTCCAGAGGAAAAGGGTGGCAATGGCAGCTGCGATGTGATGAAAACTGGGGAAAGCGCAGGTGTTCCCCATAAACTAGGCCATCTGGGCCCAATCTTGGTATGTTGAAGCCGAAGGGCCGAAGGGTTCCATCAGATCTTTGGGCACCCAACGGCTTGACTTGACTTTACTGCACATTCAAAGAACAAATTTACAGAAGAGACAGCCATCGGCTTATCCCGCTACCTTTGTGCAATGCTGCACTTCTCACCCAATGACCAGCATAGATGGCATAGCTTTCGAGGGGAAGCCACCAACCACTCCAAGGCGTTGAACCTTGAGAATTGCCAGGGGCCAAGACCTGACCTACGTGATCGTACTTGGATGGATTTTCCGTAGGTTGGCCACATAGCAGCTATAGGGAGAGGGATGAGAATATGCCATGACCCTCTGGGTGATACTGGATTGCAACCACGGCAATACCCAAATCGCGATGAGTTTGAGGCGAGTGATTGCAAAGAATGATCAAATCCAAAGTTGACCAACGTTGGAGTGTTTTCTGCAGGCAAAATATGGAACCCCCACGAAAATGGGATCGGAAAATGTAGCTTTGGGGTCACCAGAAATGATGATCAACCTCGGTGCGATCCTCAGCTCATCCCTGAGCTCCCGGCCTTCACCGTTGGCTGCACTGAGTTCCGAACTGCTTTCACACGCCGAAGGGGCAGGAACTTTTGAACCGGCTTCCCCGCAAGGTGGGAACGGCAGGGGGCAGGGGGCCACCAGGAGATGGAGATTGAACCAGCAAAAAGGGTGGAACTGGCAACACTGGGGATAATCAGCAAAATGGGGGTTGAAGCACTGCTTGGGATTGAACCACATGCTTTGGAGGTGTCCTCTTTGTCCTCTTTTTGCTTACTGATCTTAAGCTGGCGCCATGAAATCTGCCGAATAATGCCTGGTATGAAGACGTCCAAGCCGGACCCCGTCCGAGACCTGCCAGAATGAGACCCTTCACCCATCGCCCAGGCGAAGTATGTGAGCTGCCCGCCAGGTCGGAGTCTTTGGAGACTTGGTGTGTGGTTTCTTACCTTGGCCGCAGTCCCCAACCAGATGCAACAACATTTTTGAATATTTCAGGGCCACTATGCCAGAAATGCTGGCAGGCAGCGTGGAGTTCTTGGCACAAGAGATGCCAGACGACATTCCCAACGAGGACATGGGGGTTCACTGAGCATGTTGAGGTTTTGGTTTGGGAAATGGTCTGGCCATGCCTGGCCCACTTGTTGTCCATGCCGTCCATATCTTTTCATGGTCATGCAGATGATTGCAGATGGAAGATGTGATGGTTGGTTGTTGTCGGTCATCCATTTTTGTCGGTTGGAAACATCTAGGAAATTGAAGTGCCTTGACCACAACAGTGCCCAGCCACGTCTATGGTGGAAGACATTAATTTTGCAACTGCAGTATTCCTGGATCATGTGTTCTGGTAGATTCGGCTTCATACAATTATCGATCCAATAGTGCAAACAGATGGGGGTAAATTCAGATTTACAATGGCAAGTGATCTAGCTATCGGCGAAGTAGACTTGAGACTGAAACCCATCCCATAGAGTAGTCTGAAGCAACTTGCCAATGATTCACTAGCCATTTCACCTTATCTCTCTTGACGCAATGCTCACGGGCTTCGTCTGCCAACTTCACTACCAAGGTGGTGGCTCTTTGCTTTGCACAACTTCCGAAGATTCGTGGCAGGTGCCGTTTGCTCGCGCCCCGCCAGAGGTGCGGGTTGGCCACAGCGTGACGTTTTCACTGGCCGAAGGGGCAAACCTGGCTGTGAATCTGGATGTGGTCCAGGACAAAGCCGCAACATCTTCAGCGCCTGCATCCCCCATATCAAAACAATCCTGCAGGAAGCTCCGAAGAAGTATCACCAGATTTTATAATGCAGATTTGGAAGAAAGACTTCAGATGATTGAAGCTGCGGAACATTTGCTAGGTGACCTGCTGAATGCCGTTGAGTTGGATGGTGATGCCATCTGCAAGTTGCTGTGTCGCTGCGGATGGCTCCATCCTCCAGGCTCCAGAGCCGGGTGAGGCGATTCATCATAGCGGCTTTGAGTTCGGATTTGAGCGACGTCACAACCTGAAGAGGGCAGTTGAAACAGCTCTGCCATATCTACTAATATCTGCTATACATTCTTCAACTTCAGGGGAAGGAAGAATTCTTCGCTGGGAATGGTACATCGCTTGCGTTGAGACAATGGCGGCAGCTGTGCGAGTTGCTGGTCACAGATGGCGCACAGCACCCGAGGAAACGGAAGGCATCACGTTTGGCACCTGAAGGTCTCAAAGACAAGGCCGCTAGAAGATTGCCTAAGGATAGATCCGTCGCAATTGAGGGCGTGTTTCGTCCCAACGAACGCATCAGGAGTTTACCGGCGGTGTTTCAGGCCCCTGACCAAGTTGTTCTATTGAAATGCTCTGAGTGCGCGGAGAGTATGAACTCGACTTGGTTTTGGAAGCATCCTGGGAATGGAGGAATGATGGTCACACAACCTGCGGGAACACGCTGGGAAAGAGATGTCCTTGGCTTTCTTTGGATGGCACGAACACCGTCTTGGATAACTTTAATCAGTTTGACTTTTGCGCTCACAAGCGCAGAAGGTCCTGGTGTATTGAGTGCGGTGGCCATGGTCTTTGCCCTCACTATCGGCAACGGTCCAGGTGTTCAGAGTGCAAGCCCTTCTCGCCCAGAAGAAAAATGCACCGAAACTGTAGCAAAACCAGCCGTCTCTACTCCCAGAAGTGGATGAAGGAACAAAAAAAACTAGGAAACCTTCATTTTCCACTGGGTTTCCTAAATAAAATGACCTTCAATGACCCCGGCTTGCCGGCGAGAGTGCAGGATCCACGTGGTGATGGCTCCCCGCTGTTGAACGCTGTGGAGAAGGAGCACTTCAAAGGTGTGGACGATGAAATGTCGATCGATTTGTTGGAGAACTGGTGGTGTATTATTCGCTGGTTACCCTTTCAGAATCAAACTTAGCAATGGGACACCTACAGGTGGAGGTTTTCATGGGAAAACCATGTATAACTATATAAATACCACTGCCATATCTCTATAAATGGTGGGTTTTCCATTGCCATGTTGATTACTGGAGGGTTTTTAACAAAGAAACGACCAAGGCCGGCAGGGAAAACACCTGGAGGGATCCACCTCTTGCCGCTCGTGAGCATAGCCATAGCTAGGCTCCGATTTCTTCGACCCTGACGTCGTCCTGGACCGATTCCTAAAGGCCGGTGCCATTTATTTTGGGTCCACAAATCCATATCAAATGTGTTGCATGTTGCTTGTTTGGGGCTTTGCATGTCATGTCGCAGTTTGGATGTCTAAATGATTGTAAATGTGTAACTACAAAGCTTCTGTACTTGTGAGTATGGCATCATCGCGATTCGGTTGTCTATTATACCTTGAAACCAAGCTTTGAATGGAATGCTCGCGGATTTTATGAGAGATGGATGGCTTCAATTATGCCCCACCTACAGATAGCTCCATGACAAGCCGATCAAGAAATACCCTGTACGACGATGCTTCTAGTGCTACAGCTGGTGATTTGAGATGTTCATTTGACTCCCCAGCACTTTCAGGAAGTCAAGCGAGCCGTGGACATTCGTAAGATCCGCTGGGCACCCCAGGGAGAACTTGGGTTAAGGACAGCAACATCCGCTACTGTTGGAGATAGCCTGACATAGCTGCCCAAAACGAAAGCAGTATTTTCATGTATTTTCCTGGTGAGAGGGGGGTCGCACCACATGATTGCCTTATTTTCCTGTAGCCTTCGCACAAAATTGCGGATGCCGCTCAACCAAGCGGCTGGCCCCAGGCTACGACAAGAGGAAAGAGGAAGAGAAGCAAGCAGCCTTGGAGAAGGATTCAGCAGGGACCCCAGCCGCTAGGGCCAATGTGGCCATTGAAAGCATGAACTGATTTCTAGTTGCTTACCCCCAACATCCAACCAAACAAATGATCGTTGAAGTAATTAAATCATGTTAAATTGAGCAGCATCGAGCTTTCCCTGCATTTTGCGCAACGGAACCTGGAGTCTCGAACACCAGCGTCCAACTGATTAGGAGCCGGCCGAACCAGAAAAGCCTTTGGTCACAGTGCGACGCCCCAGCTGTGAAGCTGTGCGGTTTAAAAGCCACAATCGTGGTGCTTTTTCTCGGGAGTGTTTTTTCGACGTTGTATTGGATGAAATCAAAGATGGAACTCCGCACAATGTGACCCCCTTTAAAAAATTGGATCACATTGCGCTTTACCTCGCTTCATATGCCAAAAATAATCATCCTGTCGGTGGCATAGTGGCAAATGGTCGATTCTACACAGGCAATGTGCTATTCCCTCAAATATCCGATGCCTGCCAGTCAACATTTTTACTCCGGGTATTCATTTTGGTATATTTTGGTGGTTCTTGGAGAATCCAATGATCCTTTGAGGAAGGCACTGACAATCCATTTCGATCCATTTCGATTTGGAAATTAAATGGTTAACTCTCAGGTGGCAATGGGAAATTCCCTCTAAATCAAAGCTGCCAGGGGGTTTTCATGGGTTTCCGTTGCCAGTGTGATTACCAGGGGTAACCACTAGAACATGAAATCCCATCGAGATCCATTAAGTTACTATTATATAAAGCATATTAAACCATCTTAAACCCAACAAATCACCCGAGGAGTGGCACACCGCCGGTGCAGAGATGCCGGCAGGCGCGAAGTTACATGCATAATATGCACATGAGATTTAAAAGACACACACACACACTTATACACACACACATATGTATGTATATATATAATTATATATAATACACATATTTATTGTCGATATAGCACATAATCTCTCCAGATTCTGGCAGCTTTCGGTCTTGGGGATGCTTTACACATCCCCTCGCATATGATATATCATAATATCATAACAATACACATGTCTTTAAACTTTAAACAGTTTTATACGCGTCTAATTCTGTAAATGTGTAATTCCTCGAGTTTGGCTTCTCCTCACATCTCGCCGCGGAGCCATCACTGACACTGCGAGGCATCCTGGATACTGACGCAGCCTCTTGGATGTAATCCATGGTGGTGAAATCCTCTGTGGATGTCATGGGAACATCCACAAATGGAGGATTTTGCATTGAGGCTACCATGGAACTTGTCACATCAATTTATTTGGAAAGGAACAGTGCTTTTGGGTGGACAAGACTCAAGTTCAGTGCCGGGACGGCAAAGTTGACCTGCTTTTACATATTGCTTGATGTCCCAAAGATTGACCCGACCAGTCACACCCCTGAACCCACTCAAAATCATTCACAACCGTTATTTCCAAAGGGACAGCGGCTTTTAAGTCATTTTTTTCATGGATGGCTCCCCACCGACTCTCGTCACACACCCACTCCGATCTCTTCCACTAAGGACTGGGCCGTTCCAGCTGCGGCAGCCCCAGTGCCTCGTCAACGTCTTTTTTTGGTTGGTTCCATTGTTTGATGATTATATAAGTAAATATCCCATTAATACATGAAGATTTCAAGATCAGTCCCATTCATATTCCATGGTTTGATGATTCATGATGATTCTATTTCTCGGTCTGGGCTGCTTTTTTTTGCACTTTGGCGTTTCTTGGCCTTCTTTGTTGTTTCACTTATGCTTTGGACGGCAAAAAGCCGGAGACTCTGCTTGAAGATGCCGAATCTACTCATAGGGCTTTTCTGGTTTCTTGCAGCAGCTTTTTTTCTACGCAGCTTCAAACGAAAACCAAGAACAACAAGAACTCTAAGACAGACGAACGTCAACATCAAAATACAACAACAAGAGCAGGAATCTTAGCGCAAAGTGCTGCACACACGTGCAAGTGCCATCGAGTACTTGTAGATTCAACCTAGAATTTGCTGCAAGCATCGTGCAAACAACAACGGACATATTGAAGGAAAAAAGTCAAACAGATGCCGAGAAAATAGCATGAGAACAAAATCAATAAAACAGGAAGAACGCAATGCCAAGACACCCCCAATGCCCCAACGCCACAAAATAATATTTTGAAATATTTTGAAGCAAGGCTCCTCAGCTGCAAAACCAGACATTGCTGCAAATGGCGTAAAACTGAGAGGTGAAAGCTCCAATACATTTGCAAATCACATGGAAATGAGAGACTCAAGCTCCAAATTGCTGCAAATAGCATATACTATGACAGATTCAGGCTCCAAAATGCTGCTTTGGTCTCTTTGGTTTCTTCCGTTCAGTGGCTGTAGTGCGGCTTCACTGTTTCTTCATTGATTCTACCCACTTATTTTCCATGGCCAGCTTGGCCGTCGACCAAGGAGTTAGATGTGCCAATCAAGACCGACGAAGGCTCCCAGAGCCAAGGGAAAACAGGTTTCAACTGTTGCACCAGTGGACATATTTGCATCATTTCAGAACATCACTTGGCTGGGATGCGAGCACATTTCGAAACATGCCGCAGTTTTTGCATGTGATAGGAGCAGACAGACTGCCACACTGCTTCGTCACTGGCAGGTGAGATTGCGGATGCAGAATTGGACCTCCCTGCAGAGCCAGTTCTGCCCGTACCAGCACCTAGGCATACAGAGTGAGACATCAGATATCTTCAGGTCTTGTTCCGATGAAGATGGTCCAGAAGTTTTAGAGAAAATGTTTGCCTTCCTGCGACCTTTCCGTGATAACTCACAATACTAAGCACTAGGCCTTTGAAGATCTTGACACATCAGCGATTGGCTGCATTTCATGTAATTATGGCCGAGGTTAATTTTTGATGTTCGGTGTCTGCAGAAAAAATGCTTATATGTACTCACAACTCAATAGCATATACACAAAATGGAGATAGATGCAAACGTGCGGGCCTGGACTATTATACCGACGGACTGAAAGTTAGAATGCCGGCGCGTTTTCCAAAAAATATCCATTGAAAGTTAGAGTGCCTCTGATTTTTTTTTTGATTTTTCGGGTTAGTATGCCGTGACCACATACCAAAATTCTACCTTCCAGTCCGTATTATGCTGGTAAAAATGTGGATAAACATGTTAAAAACTGTTTGATCAAATTTTCCCGTGAAAATGTTGGTTACACCTGATGCAAGGTTAGAATGCATTTGGAACAATCCTTCATAGAATGTACATAAACAATCACTTGATGTAAGGCAATGTAAGGTTAGAATGCATGTGGAACCTTCCTTTATATATAGAATTAACATAAACAATGACTTATATGTGAACATACCTCACCATTTGCATGATTGGTGATTAATGGATCAAATCCATTACAAAAGGTAGCCATCTATAACCATCATATTCATATAAAATAGTATTAATTAAATTGCCTTTTGAGGGGTATATGGACCCCTTTGGCAGATAGATTGGATGTATCCAAGTCACCTGTGTATATATATATATATACACATCTGACAAAATTCAGTGGGTTTCGACCAAGGAATGGAATTCAGACATACCAGTCAAGACCGAACAAGGTGCCCGTAGTGAAAAGCGGGTTCCGGTATTGACGTGTCAGACCAGTTTGCATCATTTTCAGACTGTCCTCAGACAAAGACCCTTTCGGATTGGTTCATGTTTCTTCATTTGCAGGTGAGATTGATGACGCAGAATTGGGCCTCCCTCCAGAGCCAGTTCTGCCCACACCGGTGCCTAGGCATACAGATTGAGAGATCAGATATCCTGCTATCCTCAGCTTTTGTTCGGCTCGTGAAATGTGAAGATGATTGAAGAGGTTTCAGAGAAAATGTTTGCCTTCCTGCCGCCTTGTTTCAAATTCATAGCATTGATAGCATCTGAAGTTTCAATCCTTGACCTATCAGCGGTTGCTGCATTTCATAGATCGGGGGGTTCTATTCGTTTGTGCGTCCAACATGATACATATAGATACCTGCTCACGATCACTGATGCTTTCTACCAGCTCTCAGCTTTTTCCCTCTCTCTCTCTCTCTATTCTGCATAGTCTATGTGCACAGACACTGGCATGTGCGTATAAATACGCAGAGAGAGAGAGAGAGAGAAAAGACACACACACACACACGAACGCAGACGCATACATGTGCAATTGGACCGAAGATGCACAGACTTATGAAATCAAGCATGCGCACCCATGTATGCATAATGGCAGAATATATAACAATATATGTATATATATATATATATACGCATTTCGCGCTGCTATTCAAAATTTGTGGGCAAGCTATTCTACATTATTTGACTATACCAACTAATTGGAGGAACCGCAAGGGATCACAGACCTGGCCTCCAGCATTCTGGCCGGCGTGACAGCCAAGGACTGGAATTCAGACCCAGCCAAGACCACCCAAGGCCCCAGCAGACTGGCTTGATGGTCACTTAAGCATGCTGTCTTTGAATGTGAGACAGAAACAAGAGACCGTTCTCACGCGAAGTCTGCACAAAGTCTTGATGTTTCCTTTTGAATAGACATGAACAGACTCATCCTACAGGTGAGATTTCTGACATGGAGTTGAGCCTTCCTCCAGAGCCAATTCTGCCCGCACCAGCATCTCGGCGCAGATAGTGAGACACCGAGATAATTGGTCAAGGGCACGCTGGGATGGCCAGCATGGCCGTCGACCAAGGAATGGAATTCAGACGTACCAGTCAAGACCGACCAAGGTGCCCGCAGTGAAAAGCGGGTTCCGGTATTGACGTGTCAGACCAGTTTGCATCATTTTCAGACTGTCCTCAGACAAAGACCCTTTCGGATTGGTTCATGTTTCTTCATTTGCAGGTGAGATTGATGATGCAGAATTGGGCTTGCCTCCAGAGCCAATTCTGCCCACACCAGCGCCCCGACATACAGAGTGAGGCATCAGATATGGGGATTGGTCAAGACCTACATTACATTAAATACGAAATGTTGTGAAATATTAAATATGTGGTTGGACGAATATACCCCCTATTTTGGGTTTCAGCGGCCAGGGTTTGGATCCCTGGCCACCAAGGAGTGGAACCGAGATGTGCCAGTGAGGAAAGGCCGAGGCCGGAGCCTTGAGTTGCGATCCAGGTGGGTGCCCAGCATCTCAGTCCATCATGCCCTGATGCCAGGTCTGCCCCAGGGTGGTGCTTTGATGAATTTGAGTTTGGATCTTGGTGGTCTTGGATGGACTTGGGGTGCCAAAGGGGGCCACAGACTCGGTAATCGGGGAGGGTCCATTTTTTGGCTGAATAAGAGGCATACAGTGATAACATCAAACGATACATACTGAATAAGCAGAGGCATAGACAAAACGAAGAAATGAACGCACTAAGAAATGAAGATACGCATATTACCAAAGGAACTTAAGTTCGAAAACATCCGAGTTACGGACGAATGTCCAGGGCCGGTCTTGTCATGTCCGCAGCATGTCAGCAACATTATGAGCAAGAGCAGTTCGCGTGTGGAAGCAGTAGAGAAGAGTAATAGATCCGAAACGCGTGAATTCAATTGAATTCACGGTTTTCGGCTCGTGGGGTCGCCGAAGCAGGGTCTCTGTTTCCGCAGGTTCGGGCCTCGATATGGGAACGTTGCCGACAAAAAGTGCACAGGACTGTGGCAAGAGCTCGATTTGCACTTCAAAATGTAAAAAAACTGTCATGTCCTTTTGGAAGATGAGGCCGGCAAAATGCTCACGAGACTGTAGCGAGAGCTCGATTTGTTATAAGAAAATTACATGTTTGGACAGACCCCATTGTCAGCACTGCTGCGCAAACATTGGTCGATTTGGTGCGACGCTCCTGCCATGAGGGTTTGCAACCGGCTGTGACAAAACGCAGTGGCACGGCTGCGCGCAGCAAAGCGCCAGTGATGCTGCGGGGATCCTGGCAAGCGGGATTGCAGCTAGAGGTTGCTAAACGCTGTGTGGAAGGTAGTTTTGGACCATAGTGCTAGTCTTGTGCTATGCGGGATTGCGGCTGGAGGTTGCTAAACGCATTGTAGCAGCTGCGTCGGCTGCGTGAAGAGAAGAATTGGGTTGCAGAAGCTACAAAAGAGGTACTGTAGCTGGGAGTCAGCTCAGACCAGAAGTAGCCCAGATAAGTGGTGTTCAAAGAAGACGTAAGTGACTGAAAGAAGAGGTGCCTCAGCGAAGAGGTTGCTCAGCAAAGAAGTAGCCAGTAGCTCGCCCAGCAATCATTCATCCATCCTTCCATTCATCCATCCATCCGTCCCTTATTCATTCATTGGTTCATGAATCAATGCTTCATTGGTTCACTATGTTCACTGGTTCGCTGATTCATTGATTCATGAGTTCATTCGTTCATTCAGTCATTTGGTTAATCGATTCGTGGACTCACTCACTAGTTCGCCCATGCATTGATTCATTGATTCACTGAATCACCGGATCACTGGGTCATTGATTCATTGAATCAGCGTTTCATTGATTCAGCGGTTCGTTCTGCTCATTGTGCCACTGAATCAGCGATTCAGTGCTTCATTGATTCATTTCATTGAATCATCCATTCATTGCTTCATTGATTCCTTGATTCGCTGATTCGTTGGTTCATTGATTCACTGATTCATCGGTTCATCGGTTCGATTTCCTATAGGCCGTTGATTTCCTAAAACCCATTTCCGATTTTCGAACCTGCCGCTCCGGCGCGGGCCAGGCACTATCTTACACACACACACACGCACACATATAGTTTATATATCTATATTTTTTTATATGCACGGATAATCACACATACATATAAACCACACACACGCACACACACACATGTGTAGGCACATATGTTGTGATGGCTTGCCACCATGGGAAACGGAAGGGCAGTTGGGAGACTGGTCACTACCTGCTTGTAGCTGACGGTTGCTGCTTGTTGCTTTCCGACTCAGGTGATGAGGACTTTGACATCCCCCCTCCACCTCAATTGCTGTCCCCACCAGCCGGGTGGCCAGGTGCTGGAGAACCTTGAAGGGTCTGTAGCTAGGAGGAGATGGAGCCTGAAAGAAAGGACATAGAATGGAATATTTGTTACACCAAGTTGGTGTCAATGGGGATCATGCTAGACTCTTGGAACCTAATTGTAGTTTGTAAGTTTTTTTTCCGGCTTACGTCCTCGCATGAGATGATTTTGTCGTGAATTTCTCGTTTCCGGGTTGGTGTCGCTGAGCACTTCTCAAAATTCTAAACGGTTCTGAAGGGTTGGGGAGACTGACCCTGCGCGAAACTGACACACGTGTCACATTGCGTGGAAAACCTTCGCCATCCACGTGATAATCATCGAAAGGCATTGGCGCATGTAAGTTAGTGACTGCTGAGGCCCGCCCCAAGACAGGCGCCACTTGGGGTTTGTGTTTCGGTTACGTCAGGATTCGACCCCAGGTGTCACGGTGTGATCAATTTTCGCTGCGAACCATGGATCTTCATCCCAAAACTTGATATGGCAGTGTTTGACAATGGACAATTACCACCCAAATAACAATTTTGACAGGGAACATGAGTTTGAGCATTTTTGAACCATCAAAATTGAGGGTTAATGACTCTATTCTATTTTCAGACAAACCCATATGAGAAAATCATAGGTTTTTACTCCCCAGATTGATGACGTTAGCAACAGGATCAGATGTGCCACGTTTGCCTCTGGTAGTGGCCCAAAGCTGCGCTCAGACCATGATGGACTGTGACAGTAGCTGGAAGGAATGATAGGAATTGGTAGTAAAACACACGTGTTTTTTTTTCTCTCCGCTTTGCAAAGCACGAGTTTTGTCTTGGAAATAGGTCCAAATCAATTTATATAAATCAAATTTTCAAGGGTTTGGAGTCCGGAGTTTTCCGTCAGCAACTGACAGCAACTGATGTACACATTTTTTTGCAAGCTAATTTCTTAGGACTCAGGAAGCAGCTCATTTTCCTGGGTAGAATCGCAGATGATGTCAGTGTTCCTGCTTAGGTGATGCAACATGCCCATGAACCACAAGCATTGCTTCCCGAAGTCCACGCTAATGTTCCACATGATCTTGATGTGGGGGACCCTGAGATCCTGAGGGTCAGACATGCACAGTTGCCCATAATATGTTTGGGATACCCACCAGTTTTAACCCATGCCCATTTGATAGCTGATAGCACTTGAAAGCCACGTCTAAAATGAACGGACTTCCAAGAATGGATGCAGATATGTATAGTTTGGTTTTCTTTTCACCCCGTCACTAAGCCAACCCCGAATCATAGTGGTAGCAGCCCAGGACCCACGCTACTGGACCTATGAACGCTATCAACGCGAAAAGTCGCAGGGTGCCCAAGGGAATTGCAATGACCTCACCCCATGGTAGGCCTCGCGTTGAAGATGAAATGCCCAGCTTTAGGGGGCGACGTTCATTTTTATTTTTTTTGCGACACTTTGTTTTGTTCTGCGTTATCAAAGATATGTACAATTCCTGCACAAGTCTGCTTCAGCTTCTTCGTGGCTGATATAAATCGATAGCCATTGTCTTCTCTAAGTTTCTCGCATGCAACAAGTACTTCAACATGGAATCTTTTGGCGTCATTTCAAGGATTCCAGAAGAGCCTGCTCTCAATACGGATTGGATGGTAGTGGCACAGCACTAGCCCATTCCAGCACTTTTTTGAGGTAAGTGGTGTGTCCAAGCATAGGAATTATGACATGTTCACTGAGATTGGCACAAAGAGGATGAAGCAGGTGTGGGTGAAACATGCGGAAATACATCAATCATAAATGCCCTCACTTTGGCAACCCTTGTTACCGAAAACACACCAGGAGAGGGTAGTTGTTCCCGACTTTCTTGGTATGTTCCCTTCAGCCAACTTCTATGACCTCCTGCGGCAGACTGAGGCGGGCAAGGATGTGCAGCTCTTGCTGCTCTTGTGAAACCTTTAAGGTGCCATAGCTGCCATGGGCAGAGTTGGGGTGTTGGCACCTCAATCTGACCCCAACAGAAACAAGGGTCCCCACGGTCGTGGAGGTGGACTTCCTATTTAAGACCTTCATTGATGAGATCGCGCTCTTCAAAATCCAAGTTTGTTCTGGGTACCCTTCCATTGAGGTTTCCACCTCGGCCCCCAATTTCCCAACGACCTGTGATTGATAAACAACAGCGCAACATAGCACAACCCTCTTTGAGGGTTCCTGGGGCGATCTTCCTTGCCTTGAAAAGCCGCAGGAGTCGCAGTGCAAGTTGGTTCTCTTAGCTCTTGTGGTGGGCCTAGTGGGAAAGTTTGATTGCTGGTTGACTAGCAGGATCTAGCGGGTATCCCTCTAAATTGCTGACCCACCGGTTTGCATACTGACATCCGGGTGCGGCCCCCCAACAGATGATTGAGGTGGGGGTATAACCTTGTGAGACCGTGAACAAACAAGTTGAAACCACCTGCAATCTTTGACATCTTCTGGCACCACCCAGCTGGAGCGGCACAGATTCAGCACTGAAGTCGCTGAACTGAAGTCATATCAGTCATATCCTGATTATCTTGGCTAGATGTGGACATACATACATATTTAGTAATATTTATGTATACACATATGATTCTATGATCATATGACCACATAATATCACATATGTACAGATGTCTGTCTTGGGTTTGGCCGCAGCCCCAGTGCTTCGCTATTCGGTTAGGGTCATCGCATCTGTTTCCCATTCTGACCGCCACCGAGTTGCTGGTTGCCCTGAGCGTCTTGGCCTTGGGGATGAGCGGCAGCTTGAAAGATCGGTTGATGATTGAGGCGCAGGGTGGGCCCGGGAATCGGAAGTAACGGGGGATACCGGGGATACCTCAACATGGCAACTTTCACTGGGACACTGATGATGAACCATTGAACCTACATGTGGGTGTGGCTCCTCAATGTGCACCAGGGGAAGGCCCCAACGTTTATTACAAAGCATGGCCCACATCTGTGGGTCGGAGGGTCTTGCAGTTTGACCACAGTCATTAAAACCGGGCATGGCCGCATGGCGAATTTGTGCGAGGGTGACATCCTGAAACTGGCAACAGAGATTCACGCCCTGCAAAAACGGCTGATTTCAATCTCAGAAGGCAGGAACAACCATTTCAATTTTGACAGGGCTTTAATATACTTTAATGCTCCTGGTGAAGCAATCTGCCTTTGGTTCCAAAGTCTGCAGACAGTTTTATTCTGCAATCCTGCGTCAACTTGGTCTCTTCAACCCTGCGGACTTGTGATCCACCTGGGGGCTCTACTTTGAGGATCCAACTGGCCCTAGAATTCATAGGTTTTCCCAATCAGACTGATTCGCTTCAGAGAAATTGGTGGGATTATGTCAGCCCTTATGAACAAAGCGCGGTTGATTCCCAGCAAAAAGTGATAAGCGGCAATCGAAATGCACTTTGCCAATTCAACCCACGGGTCAACACTCTTCCTGGGTGAACTATACGGAATTTTCCAGGAAAATGGCCAGGTACCCTCTGGTGACCTAATCTGTCCATGATTTTCCCATTAAACACGCCCAATTACTCCCAATTTATCAGGGATTTTCATGGATTTCCCCCTTGCCTTAGCATGTTTAAGTCAGGCCACTTATGCCCTGTCGGGTGTGTTTTTCTTCCTTGGTCTTCCCGGCGGAATTGAGGGGTCATCGAGGATCACATGGGTGTTGAACTATAAAATGGGAAGATCATATGAGATCATGGGAGTAAACTAGCCAACTACAATCCAAATTTGGGTGTGTCTGAAAATGGGGCGTGTACCCCCCAAGATATGTAATTTTCTGAATTTGAATTCTGGTGAAAACATTGGAATTGGTGATGGGGATGTTCCGGATGCTTTTTGTTGGGAGGCTTTGGCTCAAAATCACATTCTTGTTATTGACCCCCTGCCCAAAAGGCTGAGATGACTAGTTAATTCTACTACAAGAATAGTGATCAGTGAGTCTATGTGTGGGCGAATTCTTATTTGGCCGATCAGGCGAATACCGTGGAATATGTGTTTTGGACCACAAGAGTTGGGGATGGACATCCATTTGCATCAAATCAGGTCCAAGAATTTTGAATATGGTCTGGTAATCAAACATGGCAATGGGCAATTAGAAATCCGCCATTTAGTTCAATTATTTTCCCATTCAAACTTCCATTTGCAGCGGATTTCCCATGATTTCCCGTTGCCACGTTTGACCAAAAAACCGCCGAAACCAACGCAGCACCACCGGAGACTTGGCTCAAATCCGCCCGCGACACTGCCGCGGTGTTGTGAAATGGCGCCACGGCGCACAGGGAGGCGTGGATGGATTGGGATGTCATTGATCAAGATCAATAAAGTAGATTACAGTAAAGTAGACGATAGATTTTGGTAGATCAGCATATAATATAGTGAGTGAAGGAAAGATGTATTTGGATAGATATACCTCTTCTTATGTATGTGCATATCTTCAGGTCTTGGATACTACAGATGCTGGTTTGAGGCATATCTGCAGCACTGGCAGGTGCAAGTATGTGATTGGCTTGACCGCGGCATTACTTTTTCGGCAGCAGTGTCATGAGGCGGGGAACTTGAGGGAGCGTGTCAGATGTCAGATGGTGGATTATACTGGACGAATATCTAAGCCGGTGACAGTTTCTTTCTCTATATTTTGGCAGGTGAAGGTTGAGGGTGTGTTTGAAAATATGGCATGCTCCCCAAATGGCAATATTCAATCTGAATCGGCAAAATGATGATCAACCATGGGATATTGGATGATATTGGGAGAGAAACCCAGCTGGGGACCCAGCCTGGTGGACTCGGCTGAAACTTGCAGGCCTTTGCAGGTCTCAGGGTAGCTAGCAGCCCCAGCCGGCCCGGCATGATTTGACGTGAGATGTTGATGGGGAAACGATCGTGTGCTCACTTGTGTCCCTTTTCGGGGCGGCCAACTTTATCAGGCGTCGCAAAGCTGTGGAAGCCAAACATCGAATAAGCCTCAACCTGTGTTGGCGAACAAGTGCCGCAAGGCCTAAAAGTTTAGGTTTTGTTTTTGTTTAGTTTAGGGTTGTTTTGGGTTTGTTTAGGACTGGTTTAGGGTTTATTAAGGGTTGGTTTAGGGTTTGTTTAGGGGTTATTTAGGGTTTGTCTAGAGTTGGTTTAGGGTTTGTCTAGAGTTGGTTTAGGGTTTGTTTAGGTTTTGGTAGAGGTTTGTTTAGGGTTGATTTAGGGTTCGTTTAGGGTTTATTAAAGGTTTGTTTAGGATTTGATTAGGGCTGGTTTAGGGTTTGTTTGTGGTTCGGTTAGGGTTTGATTAGGGTTGGTTTAGGGTTTGTTTAGGCTAGGTTTAGTGCATGTTTCGTGTTTATTTAGGGTTTCTTTCGGGGTTGTTCAAAAAGCTTTAGGATTTATTTATATAGGGTTGTTTTTTTTTGTTTGTTTATTTAGGTTTCTTTAAAGGTTTGTTTAGGCTTCACTTAGGGTTCATTTCGGGGTTGTTTAGGGTTTATATTTAGGGTTTGTCCAAGATTCCTTTCCTTGATCGTTTATTTAATGTTTTTTCTCGCCGCCCTCCCCCCCTTCCCCCAAGAAAAAACAGGCAAACAGGTATTTGGGCTTGGATTTTGTTCGTTTCCTGTGGATGACACTGGGATATGCACGTATCTTTGTTTGTCCTTTGGATTCCCTTTCAGCATTCTATACATGGCATGACGCCCATGCTCGACCCTATTCTACAGACAGACGATGTTACGCGCAGCAGCCTTTACACAGAGCAGCTTTTATCCGCACATGCTCTTACACAGAAAGGTTTGTGCACAGAGAAGCTTTTACACACAGATGCCTTCACACACACAGATGCATTTACGCAAAGAGGCTTTTACACACAGAAGCGGGCTCTTCGGCTGAACCTGCACTGTTACTGTTTGAACTCCTATCCGTCTATTTGCTTCTTCTTCCTGATCACCTACCTTTCGTGTACCCCCTTCCAAGTTTAAATTAAGATCAGCATCAGACATAGCAGATGGAAAGAGAGAGAGAGAGAGAGAGAGAGACATGGTAGAATTGGCCTTGTCCAAGCTATTTAAAGCACTTTTAAAGCGATTGAAATATATTGAAATCATTAAGGTCTCCGAGCCAGGCCGGGTCACGCGCTCCGCCCTCGAGGAGGGCGAGCTCCCAACGGGAGATGAGCTCCTGGAGGCGGGGGCCTTTTACCTTTTTCCCCACATCTTTGTGTGGGGTTCTTGTTTTTGGTTGTGCACTTCCGCCTCTCCGCTCCCGCTCCCGCCCGCTCCCGCCGCCTCCTTACTCATTACTCGCACACAACTTACAACTTGTCCACACACAACTTCCTCACACACAACTTGTCCACACACAACTTGTCCACACACAACTTGCTCACACACTCAACTTACTCACACACAACTTACTCACACACAACTTGTCCACACACAACTTCCTCACACACACAACTTGTCCACACACAACTTGTCCACACACAACTTACTCACACACTCAACTTACTCACACACAACTTGTCACCACACAACTTGTCCACACACAACTTACTCACACACAACTTACTCACACACAACTTGTCACTTGTCACCACACAACTTGTCCACACACAACTTACTCACACACAGCTTACTCACACACAACTTACTCACACACAACTTACTCACACACAACTTGTCCACACACACAACTTACTCACACACTCAACTTACTCACACACAACTTGTCCACACACAACTTGTCCACACACAACTTGCTCACACACTCAACTTTCTCACACAACTTGTCACCACACAACTTGTCCACACATACAACTTACTCACACACAACTTACTCACACACAACTTACTCACACACACACACAACTTACTCACACACAACTTGTCCACACACAACTTCCTCACACACAACTTGTCCACACACAACTTGCTCACACATTCAACTTACTCACACACAACTTGTCACCACACAACTTGTCCACACACACAACTTACTCACACACAACTTATTCACACACAACTTACTCACACACAACTTACTCACACACAACTTGTCCACACACAACTTCCTCACACACAAATTGTCACCACACAACTTGCTCACACACAACTTGCACACACACACACGCACAACTTACAGTACTCACATACAACTTTTCCACACGCAACTTTGCCCACACACAACTTACTCACACACAACTTACTCACACACACACAACTTACTCACACATCACTTGTCACCACACAACTTGTCCACACACTACTTCCTCACACACAACTTACTCACACACACACAACTTGTCCACACACAACTCACTCACACACCCACACAACTTGTCACCACACAACTTTCCCACAAACTTACTCACATACAACTTGTCCACACACAACTTTGTCCACACACAACTTTGTCCACACAAAACTTACTCACACACACAACTTACTCACACACACACAGCTTACTCACACACAACTTACTCACACACACACAACTTACTCACACACACAACTTGTCCACACACAACTTCCTCACACACAACTTGTCACCACACAACTTGCTCACACACAACTTGCACACACACACACAACTTACAGTACTCACATACAACTTTTCCACACACAACTTTGTCCACACACAACTTACTCACACACAACTTACTCACACACACACAACTTACTCACACACAACTTGTCACCACACAACTTGTCCACACACTACTTCCTCACACACAACTTACTCACACACACACAAATTGTCCACACACAATTCACTCACACACCCACACAACTTGTCACCACACAACTTGCTCACAAACCTACTCACATACAACTTGTCCACACACACAACTTTGACCACACACAACTTTGTCCACACAAAACTTACTCACACACACAACTTATCACCACACAACCTTGTCCACACACAACTTACTCAGGCTGGCGTGGCACTTGGTGACATCGACCGTCACTTTGCATGGCAGGCGTGGCACTTATGGCACTGAACTGGCTCTGGTGGCGCGCTTGGGTCTCCGTTTGGCGCCGTTGTCGCCGCGGCTGTTGGCGTAGCAGCTTTGCGTGGCAGGCGTGGCACTTGGTGACATCGACCGTGGCTTTGCATGGCAGGCGTGGCACTTATGGCACTGGACTGGCTCTGGTGGCGCGCTTGGGTCTCCGTTTGGCGCCGTTGTCG
>Ga0126342_10003867_pt1 | contig 25145 bp, 20 predicted proteins | sample Cyp1metagenome_FD_92528 | JGI IMG/M metagenome (GOLD analysis project Ga0126342, IMG submission 92528) | Coral microbial communities from Lord Howe Island, Old Settlement Bay, Australia - Cyphastrea 1 metagenome | ecosystem: Host-associated > Invertebrates > Cnidaria > Coral ...
CAAAACCTCTACTTAGAACATATATGAACATATATGTTCTAAGTAGTGGTCCAGGATCTCTACTTAGAACACGTTTTGGAATTCCAAAACCAATGTTCTAAGTAGTTGTCCGGCGCTATATAGACAGCCCCGAAAAGATAGACATGGTTCAATTGATCACTGTTTTGGTAGGGATTCTACTTGTCTATCTTCTTGGGGATTGCGGATTACACCAGTTGCCGCTGTTTTTAAAATCCGGAGCCTTGGATATCCATGGGTAAACATAGGGAAAGAAGTGGAAAAACCATGAGGAATCCCGGAAAATGATCTACAGCTAGTGGGTTCTCCACATCTATGGCAATGTCTATAGGAGGATAGATTAGATAGTTTAGGGCTAACTAGTAGTTTGCTATGAAACATGGCTAGCTGGAAAATCACCGAACTAAATGGGCAGATGGCAAAACCATCGAGCTAGACGCTAGAATTTCCAGCAAACCGCAAACCGTGTTTGATCACAAGGGTACCAATCAGCTAAAACTTAAAGTGTTTCCCGCAGCCCATCCAAGATGCACGAGCTGCTTTCCGGGCCGCCGCCCCCATTGAGGTGCGAACGGCCGAGCTGACGCAAGACACCGGCTGGCCTGGAGTGCTCAGATGGCTCGACCAAAACGACTGATATGATGTATATATAATGTATCCATTATACATATTATAAAATGATTTAGTTATTGAAATATCTAATTATATAATTTCATGTATATATGTATATGTATATGTTACACATATATAATATATTTATATACATACATATATATACCTTGACCCTCACCACCCTTGAAATTCTTCGGGTGCCAACAAATAACCCGGTTCTCTAAGGGTCATCATTCAATACCCCGGTTGTTCAATAAAAAACCCGGTTATTCTACCTTTGGGGAATGATGCTATCATGTGCATCAGCTACGCCCAGGGCCTTCCTCTTCACGAGGCTGTTGGCCAATGGATCAAGTGGATCAATGAGGTGGAAGATAAGAATGATAAGGACTGTTGGGTTGTACTGTTAGAATTCCTTCCATTTTTTTGGTGGCAAACCCTCTTCTGAAAAAAAGATGAGTCACATGGCTCACCCACAATCAATTAAGCACATGCAGGCCATTCAACACAAACATCAGTTCAAATGAGCACTTACGGGGCGCTCATGGGCCACTGACCCAGCGCGCATGGCACGTCTTTTTTGTCCGGCTCCCTGGTTTGGGGATCCAATGCAGCAGCAAGATAGTTTTGGCCAGTCCTGCATGCAAGCAGCAAGCACAACAATCCGACATGGTTTTCCCTTTGAGCTGAATTGCCCAATCCTTCTGACATCACTGCAGCACATTTTGCTCAATTTGTGATTTCCTGCGTTTCCAAACTGGGGCTCATGGCGCAAGACTATGACCCCCAGCCAATGGATGATGGCGATGACTTCTCCCCAATGGTTGAGATTTGGGATTCTACCCAAACCATCAGGAATCGTTTCCGCAAAGGTGAACCTCTTGTGGCTGGTGATAACCCGGACATCAAATCCACAGTTACCAACAAAGCAGTCCTCATGCCAGTTTTGGAGTGGATGGCTGCTAGACCTGGGCACCCACTGCCACCGGTTGAGGAAATTCGCTCAGCTGTCAGAGCCATCTACATGCTAAACAAGGTGCAGACAAACCCTCCCCAAGTTTCTCATGATGGATGGTTGCTCCGTAAGTACTTGGGCTTCATCAAGATGAAAGTACGTAGGAGTGAAGTCTCAGTGGAATCTTGGACTATTCAGTGCATGTTGCTTACCATAGCTTATTGCTTATTAGATGAAACCATAAATCAAATGTAATCAGTCTAGCATCAAATTCAAACCTTCGCCCAGGACCCCGATTTCCAGGAAATGGTTCTGGTGTTGGCGCCGGAGCTGCAGGACTGGTCATAATCACCATGCATGTCTCATCACTAAGAATCATGCTGATGTATACTGGCTGAATCTGGCTGATATACTTTCCCCACTTATGCTTATAGGAAGTGGCTGATGAGATCAACGCCCGACGTGCGGCACGCCGCAGCTTTGTGGAGGACCGGAGTGATCCAATGTTTCAGCATCTTACCCTTGAAACTGATTGGCCAAATAACGACATCAAGAATTATCATTAATCAATGTACTACTACTAACTACTATTATACTGCATCTTGCAGGAGGAAGCCCCTGCTGGAGATGAAGACGCATATGATGATGAGCATGATCCTGAAGCTGGGCCATCTAGTCATGGTGATCATAATGGTGGTGATGAGGATGGGAATTCCAACCAAGAGGTTGCCAATCATGAGCCGATTACTACTCCTAGTGCTTCAAATGAAGTGCCCAGTTCAGAAGTTGTTCATGTCACTCCTGCTGCAGCCCCGCCAGCAGTGTCCTCTGAGCATCGAGCTGCTGCTGCTTCGCCTGTGGAGCCTTCAAGTCCTGACTACTCCATGGTTGTGGAATCACAGTGGCGGGTGGAAGAGGGTGGTACCCACAATCAACCAGGTGGGGTTTGGTACATGGTTTTTATTTGGCATGTGATCAGCATATGATCATCATATCAATCAGGATTCCCATTATTTTTTTGGTAGGCAACGCCAAGAAGGGTGCTTTGAGATCCAGTTTGGAGAGCCGAAGGGAAGAGGTGCAACAACGACTTCTACAGTAGTACCCTCAGCTTATCCCATGTATCAGTGATCATATCATCATGTGATGTCAGAAAGTGGAAACCTATGCATGATTCTGATTGGTTTCTATATTCAAATGAGGTTGCGGCAGGAGAAGGCTGCATTGCATAGAGAACCTACAGTGGAACCTCCAACTGCAGCCCCGGCCTGTGCATCAACTCAGCCAGGCCTGGCTGTTTTTATGTTCTATCATTGATACGATTGAGCATGATGAGAATAGATTATCCTTCATTGTATCTACTACATCGTTACCCTTCATCACCTTCACATTCACCATCGTGAGCATACCTTCTTTGTACACTTGAACGGCATATTCATCTTTACCCTTCTTTATGTTAATGTTCATGATGATGTTGATGATGATGATGATGCAAATCATCATCACCGCCAACATCATCAAGTTAATCATATTTTTTCATCATCACGATCCCCACCCACGAACACTTTGAATGCCATTATAGTTCATATCATGGTGGCCTATGGTCTCCCTGAAGGTTCATACGAGATCCTGCCGACCCTCCCTTATGGAATGGAGACATCAGAGACTCTACCCATGGATGTGATGCAACTAGCATCCCCTCCTTTGACTCCTTCAAGGGGAAGTTGTTCAGATACACCCACGAGTGTTAAACGTTTGATGTATGCTAGAGGCAGGCTTCCGAAATCTGCTCAAAGTTCGCCAGATCAAGCTCATGATCCCATCCCGGAAGCGCCAGTGCCTCCAAGCGAAGAGCCAGCTGCCACGCTTGAGACACCTGCGCCGGAGACGCCAGCTGATATGGGTATGGGTGAGGAACAGGACAGGTAGGGAACTTCCAAGTTTGTTCATCTAATATATAATGGTGATTGATTTGATTATTATTCATATACTCCAGTGTCAAGAACCATGCAATGGTCAACGTACTAATCATTCTTGCTAACATTGGTCATGGGTTCGCAGGAAGAGCTTCTTGCAGCCCCTGATCATTCTGATCAAGATCATCATGATCTGGGCGGGACCCAGGCAGAAGGAGAGGAGGCAGAAGGAGAGGAGGCAGAAGGAGAGGAGGAACAGGTCCTTTTGAGGGAAGATCAAATGCGAGGAAGGCAAGGCAAGAAGGCCACTAGGGGTCAGAAGACCAAAGGTGGAAAGGGTAAGAAAAAGGTCAAGGGGAAAAGCACCAAACGCCGCAGCAAAGCTGGTCATCGACTTGCTGTGTTGAAAGCATCCCCGAAAAAACGATGTAAGACAGGTGATGATGGTGATGACACAGCGCCAGTCAAAAAGAGGGCACCAAAGAAGGCCACAGCTGAACCGCGTGGAACCCCTTCGCCAAAACCAAAGCCCAAAGGTAAGGCAAAGGCAAAGGCACAGGCAAAGGGAAATGGTGAGGTGGAGCAAAAGGCAAAGGTTCGTGTGCCAAAGGCAAAGGCTGCACCAAAGGCAAAGGTTGAGGCATCGGAAGCCGCAGCACCCAAGCGTCGCCGGCGCGAAACCAGGTCACAGCCACAGCCAGCGCTGGAGGCACGTGCTGACTTGTTCAACCAAGATACCCTGGATTCAATTCTGGAATTTGCCAGCCAGTTTGATCAACAGGCTTCGTTGGATGAAACAAAACGCAAGGTTAAGTTCTTGTTGGGCAACTCATGGTGCTGCAAGTTGAATATCTACTGGAGCCGGGCAGCATGTGGTGTCAAAGTCCTTAAAGAGTTCCAGAAAGATTCTACCAAGCCAAAGGATTTTGCATACTTCAAATTCCCAGACACTTACCCGGTGATTCTCTCTTTGGTGGTGGCAGTCCGTTGCGCTGAACTCCTGGTTACCTGGTGAACTGATTCAACATTTTATGTCTGATTATCTTATTCTGGGTTTGGGGTAACAACATGAGAGACCCATTCTATCAAGCAACTACTCTGTCAATCTTCCCTGGCCTTCGTTGCCGAGGCTTACCAGGGCGATGCCATGTTTGATGCCGATTCGTCCATCGATGTGGCCAAGGATCCTGGCGTAGGGCAGGAAATCGAGGTTTTGAAGTACCATGGGGTCATTGCCTTGGACACTCTCTCTGGTAACCCATCTACTGAGAGCTGAAGGTGAATGTGACCAATGGGGGGCACAGGATGGACTGTGCCAATTTGCACAGCTTGGCATGTCAGCAACCATATATGTTTTATAAAAGTTATACGTTGCTTACTTTTTCCCTGAACATATATGATCAATGTTTCTGAATGCAAGCTGTGCTTTTCATGGGGTTTCGTGACAGTAGGATTCGCATTAGCTAGCTGGTGGATAGAAGGTGCTTTGCACACAATCACAAGGCTCCAACAAGCACCTCCCTGCCAGCCCGCAGAAATGCTGGATTAGACCATGAGTGCTCGCAGCAATCTGAAAAAATGGTCCACCAGCATTGGTGCGTGCGTGCGTGCACCATGTTGCATGATTTTCTTCCAGGATCCTAATATGAAATTATTATTTATCGGTTTTAAACACCTTAAACATATTGGTTCAAGTGATTCAAGTATTGAACACTGATGTATTGACAATTTTTTGTCATCCCTGCCCCTTCCACCAACCTCCAAACGGATGATCTGATGATCTGCTTCCCAAGGCCATGGTCCTCGCACGGAGCGGTCTATGAGTGGGGAGCGCTGGAGGGTGCGGCTGAGCATCCAGAAGAAGAAAAGTTATTCTGGCATGTTTGATTGGTATTCATCAAGCGTTGGTATTGAAACTCTGTAAGCTGGTGCAATTCCAAGCAGCCATGAATGGTGTTAATGCTGCAGCTTTTTGTGGGATCAATTTCAGTACTGGGGGCATATATGCTAAGCATTGAGCCATGGTGGTGTCCCTAGATCTTTTGATTTGGCGCCTCAAAGCAATGGGTGCCCCGAAGGCTAGGTGGAATGTTTGCACAAAGCATTGCTGATGATATGAACTAGTATATGCAAGTTTGTGGTCGTTTCAAATGCGCAGGGTCTGGTGCTTTGCATTCTTCTTCTACATTGGATTGAGGGGCAGTTCAACCTAGAGGAGGCTCTTTGGATTAAAAGGTTGTGAATTGCATGTTTTCAGGGTTTAACTGCCAACTGCTTCCACTTAGGACACTGACTGGATCGAGGTGTACGCCGGGACAGCCAATGCTACCAAGTGCATCCGATATGCAAACTACAGAGGTGTTAAATTTGACATCCTGTATTCAACGTTTGGGGAGGATGGCAACAAGCACAAAACGGATTACATGAACATCCTCGAACCTGCAGGATTTCTGCGCCTAAACTTAAACCAATCATTGGTTATTTCCATGGATGCAGTGCTGCGTAACTAATCCCACCCTTAGTGCCTGTCCTGCCCAATCTCAGGTTGTGCTGCATCTTTGTCCTGAAGGGAAGGTCCAGCCCGGGATTTGTGACCCTCTTGGCAACAAAATGCAGCACTTTTGTTGCAGTGAATCAAGGCACATCAGGTAGGAGTGCATGTGCAGCAATTGGATCAACTGGACATGTGAGTATTCAAGAAGCCAATCGAATGGCCGAAAGGACTGTGGTTCAAACAAAAAAGTATCAATGGTTCATTAGTGGTCTATAGCCATGCATGATTATTATATAATATCGCCTGTTTCCCCTGAGGAGTGCTCTCTTATGCTTGTTGACTACTTGTAAGGGAGGCGTGTGGGTGTCAGAGCAAGCCAATTCAAGCGTCTTGGAGTTCTATCCAGCATGGAGATATATGATGAACTGCCATATTGTACATGCTGGCTTGGTGGCAGTGGCTCACATGAATGCTCAAGTTTTTCTTTGATGTGCATAGTTGATCTTTTGGTCCATGCGTGATAATTATCATTTTGATGGTTACGTATCACAATCGATATCAGTAGATTATCAAAATCATTGGTAATTGAATGGGTCATGGATGATCGAAATATATCGAAACTAATAGCGATGAACTATGAACAACAAGCCTCATACCATTTGTGGTTTCCCATCCGGGTGTCCGTCTGCAAGGTAGCTCGCGTGGCATGGTGGATGGGCGCATATGCTGCGCCCACTCCCAAGCGCCACTATGCCTTCAGCAACTCGAGGGCTATCTTGAAGTTAGATCTTGGAGTTTTCCAATGGAAAAAAACCAAAGCTACCAGGGATCCACGTCTTCAAGTCGAAACGGCGAAGGTCTACAAGGATCGAAAAGGCAAAGTAAGGTACCAAGGAACCAAAAGCCTACGTTCAACAGAGCTACTTGTTGATCATTAGTTCATATTTTCATTGCAGATAACCATTAGTGATGATACGCAACGCACAAATCTACATCCTTGACCCGGCTTAGGATATTTCCCGTCAAATTTGCGAGAACCTTGGTCGATCTCTACCCCCAATTGATCAAAACACCGAAAGGGCTGCCTGCAGACCCACCGACATTGCCGCCTGCTTTGGAGACTTTCTTGACCATCCCTGCCGACAAAGCTGATCAATGGCCATTTGCAGGATTGAGTGAGGTGTATGCTTATTTACGCCGATCTAAGCATCTGCGTATTCCAGCTGAATGGGTTGCCCACATTCCACGATCAATTTGACCGATCCTGATAGCATCCATCAACAAATTTTACGACAATTATGATGCTAGTATGGTGTTTTCTAGGGTGTTCAGTAATAACCCATAAATATCCCATAAAAAAACATAAAAAACCATAAAACCCTACTTTTCAAAAAAAACCCAGTTTTTCCAAACCCGTAATTTACCCGTAAATACCCCGTAAAAAACCCGTAATAACCCATAAAAAATTTATGGGTTTTTTCATCAATCCAATGATCGAAATCTGATGGTGGAATGTGGGTTTTGATGCTGACGTAGTGGATTCTACTGCAATGGGGTGAACAAAAAAATGACTAATTTACCGAATTCAGCTGTTCAATTTCGATCAACTGTGCAGCATGACTAGATTGATGGATCATGCCTACTTTGAGATTACGATTACCGTTGCCAAACTGGCTTTGAATTTAGTACTCCATTTGCCCTACCCACGACGGTGTCAACGCCTTTGGTCCAGCATGTCCAGCGACACTGTTCCTGGCCATCCATCGATGATGACATCTTGCGGTACTTTACGGGATGGTTTTCTTCGGGTCAAGCAAGAGTTGGAGGAAGAAGAAAAACGGTTAAATGCAGAACTTGATGACTTTCAGTTGCATTAGTTATGCTGAATTAATGGATGCAAATACTTAGTCGTGGTTTCACATCCAGATCTTTATGCTGACCCCTTAAGGAAATCGCTGGTGCCCTCAAAGAGGTGGATAACTTAGAAACAGCGCCTTGGGTTGGAGCTACTGGATAGAACAGTCTAGAAGCCTTTAAGCTTATTATTTATGTTATCCAACTGTGATTTCTGGGAGACCCAATCCTGCTGTATATTTCATATAATATATTAAAGGCTTCTTGACTTTTCTATTTCATGGATTCTTGTGGTTAGCTTCTCTAATGATCAGGTACAATTTGATAGAAGGATTACAGTCATGGTTGGTGGATGATATGATGAAAGATTCGTAATGATAGATTTAAAAACTCAGAATAAATACCAGCTAGTGCTAGGACGGACTGGTTTTCATTGCTGAGGCACAAGGGCAGCCTCCTTTGTTGTACTGCCCACCTCGCACAACATCTCAGTTGAAGAATTGCCCTGTATCTTGGATGTTAATGTAAGTCTTAACCTGCTTATGTTGTGAATGTGCTTTGGATATTAAGTTACGTGGCTTTCAATCACATCCTCAAAAAGTGGTCATGTACATCCACAACATGTAACATGTCATCTATCATCATATCCTGTGGCCCAGGGTACGGTGGAGGAGCTTCATGCTCAGCGTGCTTTGGAGGGTAGCCCAGAGACCCCAGCTACACCTCATTTTGCTGCTCCAGCTTCTACACCGGTCAGCCGTGAGTGCATAGATCTTGATTCAGATGTTTCTGAGACAGAACTTGAGGATAGCCCGGTTCGGGACAGCATGCTGGTTTATAATGGATTCAGTTGTAATACTTCATGATGCTCGCATGATTGATCAAATCAAATATCAAATGATGTCCTAGGAGCCACCGGTGAACAAGAAGGCGGCCAACACAGATCCTGGTGAATCTTTGGTGCCTGCTGCTCCTATTCCAACACCCGTTCGCAGCTTGACATCGAAAAGTCAGCCTTCATTGGATGACGCCCAGGCCACTCCCGCTGCTGCTGCCCCAGAGCAAGCCTCTCTGCCGCCAAAGCGTGGGGATCCCAAACCTACGACCAATGCAAAGAAGCTGACAAGACAGGAGCGATATATGCTTTTGATCTGAATGATGTATGATTTAAAATTCGAGTGTAATTCTGATAGCCTAGCCCATTGAATCATAATGGTTTACATCGGTTTACATCACCTCACTCAAGTAAGAGCTTGTTGGCTTATTCACTTGCGTGTGCAGGACAGGCTGCTGATTGCAGCTAAAGCCCGCATAAGTCGCATGATCAAAGACAAAAGCAAAAGGAAAGACCTTGAGGTCCCAGACTTCGTGAAAACCAAATGGAATTCTGGCCCAAAGGCCAAAGATGAGATGGCAGAGTTGTTGAAGAATGCGAATTTCCAAAAGGACAGTGTTTCATTCTTCCTATCAACCGCTGTTTGCATAATGCTAGCCTATGAGCCTGCTATATGACATGTATCAATGGTTAAGAGCATCCCTCATGATTGATAGTATGATATCATCCATCCCCCTACCCTCAGGCCTATCTGCTTCCAGCGCAGGACATCTTCCTCAAGCAACTTGAGGTGCAAATCAAGAAGGAGAGGACCGTTGAGGTCACGATCGAGGAGGGTTGGTATTCAGAGCAGGAAATGGTCTCTGAACTCCATTGGAACAAGAATCTAGGTTCGAAATTATGTTTTCGTGCAGTAAACATGTCAGTCTGGGTAATTACCATCATGATGGGTTGTAAAATTCATATTCCACCAAATGCCCAGGAAAAGAATCCAGGGAGCAATTGCTGCGTGCGAGAAAATGCCTTCTTGCGTAAGGCCAGGTTTTACTCACCATCTAATATCATTCAGCGCATGTTAGTATGCAAATGGTTTGGTTTCATCATCTTAGGTTTCCTTCTTGAAGCCCAGTAGCTTTGAAATCATTTACCGTCAATACGAGTCAGCATTTTGTGGTAAGTTACAACCGTCCTTTATCCAATGCACTTCATTGACTTGATGAATCAACTTTGCTGGCAGGAAAAACAAATACGATGGGATCCAGGAGTTTTGGGTCCAACTACGTGAGAAGGGCCAGCGAAGTGAGAAACAAAGCGAGACGGAGATCCGTAACAAACGTGAGCAATTGAAAGAGGTGCCTAGATGTTTCATACATATTGTGATGTTCCACCCCTTTACCTTCTAGCTAACCCAGCCCATGCTAGGATGAAGGTGTTGCAATTCCGGAGGGCGCCTTTCAGGGGCTTGCAGCCATGGAGGAAAGGCACCTTGCTGCGAGCGCATCGTCCAAGCCGGATGGTGACAAGGGGGATCAACATTCCGAGGCTTCGAAGGTGGGAAAGAAAACACATCACTGAAATTCATCTTTGGTTATCTTATCTTAGTTCATTCAATTCAACTCATGTTTGAACATGTTTTCCAGCTTTCTGGAGGATTACAAGACCCGCTACACCAAGTTCATGGACAGTGTTCTGCAAAAGACTTGCAAGCTTCGTGGGATTCAGAATGAGCTTACTGATAAGTTCGATCCAGCTGATTCCAAAGTGGCAGAGTGCTGACCTCAACGCCCATCATGGAATATGATTGAATTCGACTTGATGGCAATATCATTTACTTACTAGCTTGCCTATTGCAATTCATTGGTTCTTGATAGATAATCATTTTTAAGTTAATGACCATTAACTGCAAAGATTGCAACCATTGATTCAACATTGCGGCCAATAAGCATTTGATGTGTTCTTCGGCCTCTAAGCCATACATGCTCAGGTGTTTGAAGCAGATTGAGACCCACATCAAAAGCTTGGACCTGGAATATGATGTCTTGAATGAAATCTTCTCAACTGGTGATCTTGATGGCTTTGGTGAAGCGTTACTAGGCTTCAGAAGTTTACTCCCAAACCAATATCCCATTGACTTGTTCCTCCTGCATGCCCAGGTTTTGGGCCAAAGCGGAGCCGAAGATGCGAAAAACAACCACGGTGTTGGATTCCAAGATTGACCCAGTAAGTGCTGCTGTCGTTGGCTGCGACGTAAACCAACCATGATTCATTAATGATGACAGTGGCCATCCATCAATCTATCATGAAATAAATTTCAAGTCAAATAGCCTGAGTTAGCATCAAGGTCCAGCAAAGCGGCTGCCTTTGAAGCCAAGTTCAGGCTGGATCGATCATTTAGAAAATTTCCATTGGTGTTCTTAGCCTTGATTGTTGATTGTAACATGGCTGCAACATATGTCATGCAACCTTTCTTGGTGCAGGTTGCAGAAGAAGTATCTTAAGAAAAGGCAGGGGGATGAGTCTCTTGAAGCCCCTCCACCCAAAGTTCCCCGTCGTACTACCACTCCTGATGCAGCTGTTTCACCAGATCCAAAGGCTAAGGCCAAGGCCAGGGCTGCGAAATCCAAGCCTTCCAAACGTAGGGCCTCGTGATGCGTTTCTGATTTTGGAATGTCGTGGGAAATCCTGCGACATGACATGGCAGTATATACCATGGGGTTGAAGCCACTTAGATCAAATCAAAACCTGATTCCAAAGGTGGAAGTTGAGCGTCATAATCGTTTATCTTCAATCTTGTATGATACATGTGCTAGCTTGAAAAAAATGAAATTGTCATTGATGTTGATCCATCCACCCAGTTGGCTTCACAATCTTTTGTTTCATGGGGGACACGCGTGGTGCTGACCATGCTTTCCGAAGCTCAAAGCAAACATGGGAAAAAATAGCATACATGCGTTGGATTCAACCGTTCGTTCTTTTGCTGATCAACAAGGAACATTGTTGGATCATGATTCATCTGACTGTGTGCCAGGTCAGCCTGCTGGCAAAGTTCTCCGTGGTTTTGCATCCGACATCGGCAATGGAGTTCCAACCTCAGCAGGTTTGAGTGAAAGTGGCTGAGCACGCGTGGTTAAACCATAGGTGGGCCTATCATAGCATATAGACATTCCACATCCTTTGATGATGTTTTTCACATCTCGTAAGTTGATCATATTCAAAAGATTATCATGGATCACCTTGATCGAACACTAGTTCGTTCTGCGTGTGTGTCATCAGCAAATGAGGCTTCATGTGCAGCAGCAGTTCGGACTGCCAAAAATATGGTGGCTGATGTTGGACAACAAGCTGCATCAGCTTCTGGTGGTTTAGTTCGGTTTGCTCAGACTGCTGTTGGCAATGAGGAAAGGAGTGCGCATACTCAATTCAAAAAGCACAAGTTGGACATGCCCATTCCACTCACACTGGTTCCAAATTCGAGGGATCAACGTGGGAAACCTTTTCATGCTCTACGATTGCGAGACTGGATTCAACATCTGGCTGAGAGAAACTGTTTGCACATCTTAGCAGGCTTAGTGCGTGCAGACCTTGATCGTGAAAGAGCTATCTGGAAATCATTTTGGGAAAAATTCAGGGAGTCCAACAGTGATCATGAAATTTTTTCTCTGGAGCGGAAAGGTCTTCTAAAACTAGAGGACACAATTGGACTCATCTACCATGGAGACGAGGGTAGAGGGAGGCGGAAACAACAATTCTTTGTGAGCCAGTTTCATAGCTGTCTTGGACGTGGATTGAGACCTGCCAAGAGAGAACAAACCAAAGTTTCAGCTCATAGACCGTACCTCAAGCAGAAGTTGAACTACATTGGCCATGTTCACACTAATCGTTTTCTTTGTGGGGTATTGCCAAAACATCTCTACTTCAAAGATGATGAAAATGTGGACGCATTGTTTTCGTTTGCTGCTGCTGAAGCCGACTACATGTGTCGACACGGGGTGGAGGTTGAGAAGCGTGGAAGGGTCCATGCTTGCCTCATTGGCATTCATGGGGATTGGCCTTTTTTGGCCAAAGTTGGGCGCCTTGAAAGGAACTTTGCTTGCCTTCCAAAGAGGATTCCACCAACCAAGGGACCACAACCAGTTTGGTGCAGAGGGATTTGCCATTTATGTTCTGCGGGACAGGGTCCTTACCCCTTTGAACAAATTGGTTCTCAATCACCTAGATGGCTGGACAGCATTGGGGAGGAAAGTCCGTTTTGGAAGTTACCTGAGTTTGCTGGTGTTCCTCATGTTGATGGGCAATTGGAGCGACTCTTCCAGTATGACATCTGGCACTCGTTTCATTTAGGACTTGGAAAACACTTCTTAGGAAGTGCGTTGGCTTTGGCTTCTACTTACTTTCCTGGTGGGACAGTGGATATCCGTTTCTCCAATCTCACTGCAGCTTTTCGGGGTTGGTGCAAAGAAAATGGTGAGGTGCCATACCTGACCAACATCAACAAAGAATCGATCTCATGGACCACTACCTCTGATTTTCCCAAAGGGATATGGTCAAAAGGTTCTGCTACCACAGTGCTCTTTAAATGGTTTGAATCTTGGAGCAGCAACGTTCAAAGTGATGATCCCGTTTTTTTGAAAACGCGGGTGGCTGCACAGGTTGCAAACAAATGCATGAGCAAATTGTATAGCGTGGATGACTTCTGGTTGCCATCAAGTATGGCAGCTGAAATTGGAACCCTTGGTGTCGAATTCCTTCGACTTTACCATCAATTAGCTTGTATGTGCCATGATCAGGGCCGCAGCCTGTATATTTTTATGCCTAAGGCACATGTTCTGCAACATATTTTTTTAGTGGATTTACTCAAAGGATCCCACAACAAGCGTTACATCATTCATCCTCTGGCCTGGGGAACCCAGATGGATGAAGATTTCATAGGAAAAAGTTCACGGGTGTCGAGAAGGACCCATGCATCAAATGTGGTCCAAAGGGTCTTGATGCGTTACCTCCTTTCTGCAAAGCAGGAGTTTGTTCGGGCAGGGTATTTGATCTCTTAAGTCAACTCCGTGAAAACTGAGCGTCTGGCAGGAGCATGGTGCAGGGGCCCAGGAATTGAGCCAATGGGTCATCCACAGCTGCCACAACATCATGGATCTTTGATTTCTTATGATTATGAGAGAGATATTCAATAACTCATGGATCTTTGATTTCTTATGATTATGAGATATTCAATAACCCGGTTTTGGTATAAATAACCCGGTTATTTTTCATACCTGTAAATTTGAGAAGGTACTGATTCTTAAGGTATATATATGCTAGGGTCAAAAGATGGTATATGGTTTCTCGTCATTCATCCCTTGATGGGAATCTAACCTATGTCGTGACCGTCGTGACCGTGACACATATATGCGTAATCCTACTGTAGCATTTCTTGATAGTTCCCTATATCTATATATATATATACATATAATCAACAATACTAAGATATTTTCAATACATCCCACCCAAAAAAAGATCCTCACCAAATCGTTCTTTTTTTTGATGGCCTTTCTCTACCGCCACTGGCGACGTTTTGCCTGAGGCTTGGGCCACAAAACACCTTGTACTTTCGTGCTTCATGCGGGTTCCACCCAGCGAGGTCCAGGAGGTTCTCCACGATTTCGTCATGCCAATGTGTAGCTTCAAAAGGGTAATAAACCGCTTGATTAGAGTGGAATCAACGTCTAGTTGGATGTTCATTTTGATATTCATGTTGATTGGTGTTTTTCAGTCAATGATATTATTCAGTACTTTATTGATGGTAATTACCGTTGGTGGTTTTGTGATGATTCAAGGGGGAAGGGATTGTCCGCAAGAAAACGATCATGGAGAAACGAGCATTGAGTGATGTGTTAAAACCGAAGAGTGACTTTTTGTGACTGAAATCATATTCAGCTAGATTTCATATCATATCATACCATTAATATCATGAATTAATATCCATTAATATCCATTAACCATTAATATCCATTAGTTATCATATCATACTGTTTTTTTCGTGGCGAAAAAACACATTTCTGAAAAAACATCCAGCGTTGGTGGATCCGCCATGACAATCCATGTCCAGGACGAAAATGGGTTGAAAACACATCAGCAGAGCCCTGTCTTTTTTGCCATCCTGGGATGATCCCAGGGGCTAGAATTTGCTATGGAAAATCGTGGTTTACATCAGCATTTCTTGCAAGGTTGTGCCCCCCTGAACGTTGGTTTATAAACCATAGTAAGTAGTTCGATATATCTACCATAAACCATAGTTATTGGAGTTTGAAACCAAGTTAGCTAACTATGGGGCACCACCTTGTAGAGGCAATGGTCTTTACTATAACATATGAAAACTGTGCCATGTTCATCTATGTTCATCCATTTCCATCCACTTTCCATAGCTATGTGAAGCTATCACAGGGTATGTGCTGTCGTCCTGTGATAGTTTGCCATGTTTTATTCGCATTGCATTCATGGCAGGGTATAGAAGATTGACCATGACAATGTGACCGATGTGTCTGGTGTTGTTTAGTGCAGGTTTCACCTCTGTGCAGATTTGCATGAGGTCTAGTTGTATTCGATTGTGCATATAGGTATGATCATAGTTGGATTGAGGCATATGACTACGCAATATCTGTTACTGTACATCATGCCGACCAATACTGTGTCAATTTCTAGTGTTCAAATTTTGAGAAGCCGGTACTACATCAGTTTGTATCCAGTTTCTATCTTATATCAAATGACGTTCGTAGTGTTTCTGTGGTTTGTTCAAATGATACTTGGTGGCTCATCCCACTTAGTAAGTGGGTTATAACCCCAATTATAAGTGGATTAACCCTACTTATCCCATGTAAATCACTGGGGTTATAACCCACTTACGAGCCGTGGGATGAGCCACCAAGTACCACAGAACTGGTTTCTATAATGGCACCTTATCGAGCTCAGGCTACGTGCGTTCCGCTGACCAACTGAATCTGACCAACGAGTACAACTGCAAGAAGGAGCCGCAACGAGAGCGCAACGAGACGGGGGATGATCTCATCATGGCGAGGCATAGGATTTCTGGTGGGCAGATCGGAAAGCAATTCGGAAAGATGGTGATGAATGGTGATGTTTCAGCAACAAACATGGTGGATATGGTGGTAAACTGCTGAGATCATGGGATATTCATGGGGATATCTGGATGAAAAAAGTCATGACACAAAAATCCCGAGTCACCCGGACTGCCGTTTGAGAACAGCGCAGTGGCTGCGATCTACCCTGGTTGGTTGATGATTAGTTGGGGGATAAAAAAACTACCCTTCATATATACCCTCTGGCCCTCTGGTAATTTAACAGTTTGCTATTGAAAATGGCCATAGAAACAGATGATTTACCCATTAAAGATGGTGATTTTCCATAGTTATGTTAGTTCACCAGAGGGTATTTCATAGTTTTCAGAACGGGGAATCCCGTGCTTAGGTCACCAGGATTAAATGGAATGATAGAGGGATTTATTTCACACTGCTCAACTATTGTTCTGGGTAAATTATAACGACCTCACTGCGACCTCACTGGAAATCATGGTTAGTAAGGGAAATCATCCCCAAATGGCCTTAATTCAGGTTAGTGAAATATTTTAATTTACCCAGATGGAATGATAGAGGGATTTATTTCACACTGCTCAACGATTGTTTTTCAGCCAGAACGACCAAAAAGAGTGGTGGATACAGGTTGATCTCATGTCGGTGAAGCTGCCCACTCCCGAAAAAACTGGTGGAGCGGTGGTTTTTTTTGTACAAAAAAACGGAGAAGTGGATCGCTTCAACAAGGGCTAGACCCATCATCAGGACTGTTGACTAAATTGATCACCTAACACCTGCCCTCCGGTCATGAAACATGGTGGGCCACACTTGATTGCCCGAGCAGCCTCAGATTAAATGTTTTATCATCAGGTGCTGCGGATGCTCAGAAGCCATGCGCAAGGTTTTCCCATTCTCCACTGTAAGTTCACCACGGCACCCCCATCTCAAAATGTAGCATGTCAATTCGGAATTTGATTGCACAACATGATAAGAAAAGAATATAAGAAAAGATATATAGATCTTTTTGTGTGTGTGTTAGTATGTATTTTTAAATGCATGTCTGCATGAAGATACAAAGTTATCATTGATTTTACAGAAAACCAACATGGCAAATCTATGCAAATCTCTGATCTATGCCAGATATCCCAGTGACCTGCCAGCCAGTGACCTGTGTTTTCCATGATTTCTGACGCCCCAGGAGACTGGCTACACGGGTTTGAAGAACCATGGAGCTACCTGTTGCTGGGCAGCATTGGGCAGCGTTGGATCAACAGCAGATCCAGGTGTTCAGCTGGAGGATTTATGGCATATTTTTGAGATTTATGGAAACATGCGGGGATTAAATTTATGGAACATATCGGAATTTATGGTTTAATGTGATTATTATGATATATTGTGATCCACTTAATCAGAGATTAATTAGCCGTATCATATCCCATGTATCCAGCATGACAATTGTCTGGTGACTTCATCATCAAAAATTGGGATTTATCCATATTTATCCAATGAATAATGATTAATTTGGTGGTGAATGAAGGAAGTGCTTTTTATAGAGCCATAAATTTCCGTCGAAAAAAATCAGGATCCAGCTCGGAGCTACGAGTCGAGTATCCCAACCATATGATATTTACATATAATTACTGCACTTAGGGCTTGTATTTCCAGTATCTCTTATATGTACCGCTAGCAATATTCATCTGGAATATTTGGATGACATTTAGCCAAACTTACTACAGACCAACATTGTACAGCGCAAGTATTCAATGTACTACCATTCACTAATGAATTGTATTGCTTAAGTCCCCCTATCACTCAAATATCATCGCCGCAAACATCGGGATGCTGATAACAAGAATGGGGCTGGAGTACAGTAAGACCTGTACCATATCTGGCCGGGATGATCATCGAAAAAAACATCCATGAATCCCAGCTGTTTTGGTGTGACTGGGTACCATGACTTTTTCGGGAGCGTAGCGTAGTGAAGCAAAACATATCTGGCTGGGATGAGGCTTCTTAAGCTCAAGAATGGTTGATAATTGTTGGAGGGTTACCTTTAAAAGGGTGTGTAGCCTTAAACTTGACAATCACAAACACAGTTGTTTTTTCCCTGTTGACAACATGTCCTAAATAGGCTCAAGTGATAGAATCAGGCTTGCTTGTTGGTGACCTTAAAATTTCCCAAGCCTTCCAGAAATCAAACTTGGCGGGAAAATCCACCCTTTACGACACGAAGCTCGATGATGTTCCAATATTCCAATAGTCGGATTTAAGTCACTAACACTACAGATATTGTCCCACCATTTATTCCCACGAAATGTCCGACATTTCTACGGGATTTCTACGGGATTTCCCCCATGTTTCATTGTCGGATGATATCGATCACCAGGAGGAGCTCTGGAGAGGTAATTTTTCCGACATTCATCGGTCATGTCAGGTCTGTCAAACAATAGTGATTGTGGTTTATGACTTTCCATTCAGTTGGGAATTTCATCATCCCAACTGACGAATATTTTTCAGAGGGGTTGAAACCACTAATCAGATACATATATACACATATAGTAACCCCCAACCAGCTTAGAAAAGTAGACAGAAACCGCTAAGTTGTCTTCATCATCCCGTTTTCTCTTTGCTTTTTTGTGGTTGCTAATGTGGTTATTAGCCAAAACGTACCATATAAAAAGCAACCCCTCCCCCTCTGACAAATTCAGTCTTGAGGCTACATGAACGGCTTGCTTCAGAGCTTGTTCTGACCTCAATGAGTCGATAAAACCTGGGACTTTACCGTTGCTCCGAAAATGTTTGTACTTTGAAAGAAAATGGATACTTTGAGTGTTTTGGTAAATCGATGTAAATTGATTAGCCATGATTTTATGGTGCAATGTGTATGGATACGCTGAAGAAACAGTGATTCACTTATCAGAGGAACTCGATACGCCTTTCAAAGGTTGAAATCTAAAGCATGTCGCAAAGCTCGCAGAGCGACGATATCTTTGAATGTGATTACACATTTCCGTGCGTTGAGTGTGCACATACTCAGGCAAGATGTTCAAACGCAGCACTGTGGTTGATAATAAAAGCATCCCTCTTCAGGGAGGTTCATTTAATTGCTTTACCAAGGTTCTGGATTGGGTTCACATTACTTACCACATGATTAACCATATTGGTTTACTGATAGATACTGATAGTATATATGGTTTACCATGGTTCTTTATTGGGTTTACCACATTACTTGCCACATGATTAACATATGGCTATGAGTTAATACCTATTAATACCATTTTTAGTGGGTTATTCACATCCATAAATCCCAGCTATTTTGATGTGAACAAAAAAGGGGTACTATTGGTTTTGACACACTGCCATATTTTGGTCATAGAAAGGTGGTAAAACCCGGTGTCACAAACCACCCCTGGTGGCCCACCCCAGGTTCCACTTGGGTGACTTCCGACGGCTGCTGCCTCAGTGGATCGATCGCCATTGCGGCTTCTTTGATGGGTGCAATTTACGCAAGTAGTATTTTGTATTTTGTACTCTATACATATATATATATATAATCTAAATACGTATATATATATGTATATATATATATATGTATATATATATATATTAGGGGGTCGTTCTAAAGGTCCATGTAAGGGTTTTTAATTGCCAAGGCCGCCGAGTTTCAACATGAGACCCCGCGAAAGTTTTTTCTGAGTTCGCGAAAGTATTTTTTTGGGCGAGCGATTTAGCGAAAGATTTCAACATGAGACCCCCGCGAAAGATAAACATGGGGTTCGCCGCGAAAGATTTGCGAACATACATAATTCTTTTATTCGCAAAGAATGGCCGTTTGCAGATAAAGGAATTTAGAACAACCATAATATACATAATATATACATATAATATAATAGCAGGTGGGTTCCTTAAATTGTGACACCCAAAAATGGATGGTTCATAGTGCAAAATTTGTTTAAGATTGATGATTTAGGAGTAGCCCCATTTTAGGAAACCTCCCATATGTAGATTATTTTGATAAATGGATAAACTGTAGAGACTCCATAAAGAGGTCTGACAATAAATTGATGCTGGTTCCAGTCTGGGATCTTTTATCGTAATGTGCCCCAGCCGGCCCCAGCCAATCTAAAAGGGAACTTATGGGTGCAGTCGAGGTTATTTGTGGATATTTCGGTATAACTATGGCAATAATCTCCATACCTTGGGATATAACCCCCACAACTATGGTGTGTTTGATCCACTGATGATTAGTGGAACACCCCCAAAAAGCTTATCAAAGATGGCAGGTCAGCAAACCAAATAATGTCAACCCTGGATTAATAAACCCCAAACGGCGGTTTAATTGGGAAGGTACCATTTCAGTATCAAATCATAACTATTGGGGGAATACTCCCCCCAATTAATAAACTGGTTGGTGGTTTGGAATATGTTTTTATCTTTCCATATATTGGGAATAATAATCCCAACTGACTAAGATTTTTCAGAGGGGTTGAAACCACCAACCAGTAAAACATGGTTTATTAATCCGGGGTTGACATTAGTGGTAAAACTGTACAAATGCAACGAGACGATCAACCATGGTCTCTTAAAGGGGGGGCAAATCGCTGGTCCGACCATCAACTACCCCTCTGACAAACATACGAAAAACTATGGAAAGATCCACCATGTTTAATGGGAAAATCAGCATTTTCAATGGGAAAATCAACTATTTCTATGGAAAGATCCACCATTTTTAATGGGTAAATCAACTATTTCTATGGGCCATGTTCAATAGCTATGTTAGTTTACCAGAGGGTACAATTCAAGATTCAAATTGCGCGCCAATTTCCAATCATAGCGTTTGGATTGGGGCAGAAGACAAGGCATTTGAACGTGCATCAAAGTTGCTTTGAGAAGATGTGTTTTGTGTCAAGTTATACATGGGATAGACACCAGGTGTGTTTGTATGGTGTATACATAATCTGGTTGGCGATTTGGAACATGTTTTACTTTCCATAATATATGGGATAATTCTTCCCATTGACTTTCATATTTTCAGAGGGGTTGAAACCACCAACCAGATAATTATGGTTTAATCATGGCTTATAATGGTTAATAATTGTTAATAATGGTGATTGATAGAATATACTCGTACCGGCAATGCTGGCCCCTACTTCAGTGAACTCATTCCGGGTCTGAAGTCGGCCTTGATTCGGTCGCAGCTGCAAGTTGCTGGACAAATTTCTCTGGACGTATCCAAGCCAAGCGCAGCAGAGTCGTGCTTTGGCTGTTTCAACCATGGGAAACATGTGCACCCCATTGCGTTTCAATTCCGGCAAGTATCAACATGATTTTGAACCGAACCATCTAGAACAATTTTCAGGGGGTTCTGCACTGCCTGTGATGCATGCTGACAAAAAATGCCACTGTTCAAATGATGTGGTCTGCTATCCTTGCTTCGGATGCATCTCACAACTCAATGCCTGAGGTTCCTGGATCTTTTGAAGTCGGAACACGAGAGCTATGTCAAGTTCTTTTCTTTCATTTCAGCCAAGCAGTCGGCCATGGAGGAGAAAAACAAGGAAGCAGCAACACAGGCAGACGCTGCCCTGATGAAAATGGCTTCGGACTGGGTCAACGGAGCGGTCCAAGAAGGGTGTGACAGTGGAACCATGAATCAAAATTTGATTCGCAATGGAGTGGGCCGCTTTCACATCATGTCCAAGGCGGATTGGGCTGATAAGATTCCAGGACTGCTACAAGCCATGTTGCGCAGGATGGCCTCTGAAGAGTCTCTGGCCATCGATTCGATCGCTCCAGTAATTTGACAGTTACTATATACATACATCGTTATGGTATTTGCTGACCATGTTGCTTAAATTACTACTGCCAGTAGCTAATCCACCAGTTTGGGGAACCATTTTTTATTTGTGGTCTCCTTTCAGCAGACCCAAGTGCAATACATGTTATGTGGATTCATGTGGGATATTACACATCACCTAGTGGGTCATAATCCATACTAATCCACATATTTATATAATATGTATTGCTATGCGTTGCTTAATCTGTATAGAATAACCATGTATCTCTCTATATATATACCATATATATGCCATATATATATATATACATATGAATGTTATGTCATGTCATGTCACGTCACGTCACGTCATGTCACGTCATGTCATGTAATGTCATGTATGTATACTGTATGTATAGTGTGTGTCTGTGTAAATTATATACATATCATTACATATCTATATCCATTAGTGTCTGAACCTACCATGGTTATTTGGTCCCCTTTTTCCCTGCGAGGATTGTGTACGCGATCGAGGGTGAAGAGGATCAGGATGAGTGGTCGATGTTGGCCGCCGATGGTTGATTTTCTTGGGAAATCTATGGGAAATCCATGGGAAATCTATGGGAAATCCATGGGAAATCTATGGGAAAGCCATGGGAAATCTATGGGAAAGCCATGGGAAATCTATGGGAAAGCCATGGGAAATCCATGGGAAATCTATGGGAAATCTATGGGAAATCCATGGGAAATCTATAGGAAATTCATAGATACCCTTCGGTAATTGAGCATAGCTATTGAGCATGGTCCATTTAAGCCCATTTGTAGATGATTTATCAGACACTATTATTTTTCAGTTCGCAAATTTTTGAAATTACCAGAGGATATGGTTAGATTTGGTCATACCCAGAAACAAATGGGAAGTTGACCTTGCGACAAAATCCATGTTGAGAGACCAAAAATGTCGAGAGACGAACGAAGAGCCGCAGGGGCTGTTTATTTCTTCGGATCCCGAAAATGGCACCAGATATATGGGACTCACATAATTTATGTTACCATTGTGTGCCATATAATTTATATTACCATATGGGTAAATATATGTTACCATGATATATTTGGTATATCAATTTATATAATTTATGTTACCATTTTGTGAATATATGTATTGTAATTTTTAGAAACATATCAATTAACTCACCATGAGAGAATTATTGTAATTTACCCATATATATAATGCTTTGTCTTTGGTGTATCTCCTGGTAACCCTGGTACCAGGACGTCCCCCAAGAATGGAGCCAAATCACAAAAATCGTTTTCTGCATCATAATCACCAGCAGCAGCATTGTCGAAATCATTATAGTGATGATAAAGGACAGAAATGGTAAAAATAGATCATGATCATACCATATCATACCATATCATACCAACATATACTGCCATTTCGATTGAACACATAGGATATGATGTCCATTGATGTCCTATCAAGTGTTCCTGAAAAATCAATCCAAAATTCTAGTTAGTAGTTTAGTATTGGTGGTATTCTTCAAATCCGGATTTTCTGACCGTTTTTTGACATGCTTTTTTTTGTGAAATGGTTCCCCAACTGTTGATCTCCTGGTGGTTTCATGGCGATCCTGAACGAGGTGTATACGAAAAACATACAATGGAATATTATATACCCTCTTGTTATTTAACATAGCTATGGAAAATGGTCCATTTATAGTTGATTTACCCATTAAAAATGGTGATTTTCAATAGCTATGTTAAATAACCAGAGGGTAAATAAATATAATCCCAAACGGTTTTTGTTAATGGAGATTACTGGGAATTTTGCTGGAGGATTTTTTAAGCACTATAAAATTATAAATGTGCATATTATGGGATATATATATATAATGGATAATCGATAATGGAATAATCTTAAGGTGATCGAACATGGAGATTCAAGGCTCCTAGAATGGAGATTATTGGTGATTTTAACTGGACAATATAGTGGTACCATTTCCGAGATTATGGGTATAGTATGGGATATAATGGATCATCTGGGGTAAATTATAACGACCTCATTGTTCTCGCGAACCCTGGAATCATGGTTTATTTAGGGGAAATCATCCCCAAATGGCCGAACTATTCAGGTTAGTGAAATATTATAATTTACCAATATATACTGGAATATATGAGTATCCCACACAATTCTGAGCATTTGAAAGTAGCAGAGAGCTGCCTTCACAACCGTCACAACCGAAAAGAAAAGACCCAGTTTTGCCCGTGGCAATTACGGGGAACAAATCATTTTGTCCGCCACTCATATACGCTGAGAGAGAGAGAGAGACATATACACAGAAAAATACAGGTTAAAAACACATTTATCATATATTATCATTTCTAGAATCAAGTATTTTGTTTCAGAAAAGAAGGGTATATGTTGGCATAAATTTGGCACTCTACCCTATGAACGGACCATACTGTATGCAGTATAAATTAATATAATTAATAACATTTAGTAATAATTAATAATAATTAATGATAATTAATAATAATAAATAATTAATAATGATAACAATAATAACAATAATAATAATGATATATTACACAATCTCAATAAATCAACATAGACGTAGATATGAAAAATCCAGAATTGATAGAGAGTTCGTTAGGGCTTCCCCAGGGTTTGTCCATAGCTTTATTTGACAAAATGGGTACCCCACACCCTGACTGATCATATTCTAGCATGTTCACCCTGAAAATATGCTCATTTCAGTTGATATATATATATATAAGATCACAATTTATTGGATCATAAAATGATCATATCTCAGGTTTTTTTCTAAACATATTTTTAAGAAGACTCACAGCAGCCACATGTGCCATGGTCATTTCAGTTGTGATTTGTTCCATCTTGGGGATCATCATCTTCCATGGATGTTCAGTGAAAACCGTTGAAGTTAAACGAGCTGGTCCTCCATGAGTTATCGATTCCACCGAGTTGAACAAAACCAAAAACAACATTCAGGGTGCGGAATTTCCAATAGATCTAACCAAGTTGTTTCATCTAGAAATATTCATAGCTATCAGCTATAGCTCTAGATCTATAGCTTGGTGAGATCCCCATGGTTTCATCCCCTGGTTTCCAGGATGACGGCGATGAGACCAAGTCGCCGCAACTGATCCAGGCAGCGGGTGCGGTTTTTAGCCCATGGTTTTTGTTGGGAAATGATAGGTAAATGATGGGTTAACCCTGGTTAACCCTGGTAAATGATGGGTTTAACCCTGGTTAACCCTGGTAAATCCTGGTTAACCCTGCTTAACTCTGGTAAATGATGGGTCAACCCTGTTTAACCCGGTAAATGATGGGTTAACCCTGGTTAACCCTGGCAAATGATGGGTTAACCCTGGTTAACCCTGGTAAATGATGGGTTAACCCTGGTTAACCCTGGTAAATGATGGGTTAACCCTGGTTAACCCTGGTAAATGATGGGTTAACCCTGTTTAACCCTGGTAAATGATGGGTTAACCCTGGTTAACCCTGGTAAATGATGGGTTAACCCTGGTTAACCCTGGTAAATGATGGGTTAACCCTGGTTAACCCTGGTAAATGATGGGTTAACCCTG
>Ga0126342_10003868_pt1 | contig 25144 bp, 28 predicted proteins | sample Cyp1metagenome_FD_92528 | JGI IMG/M metagenome (GOLD analysis project Ga0126342, IMG submission 92528) | Coral microbial communities from Lord Howe Island, Old Settlement Bay, Australia - Cyphastrea 1 metagenome | ecosystem: Host-associated > Invertebrates > Cnidaria > Coral ...
AGAGACATAGACAGATAGAGAGAGACATAGATAGATAGAGAGAGACATAGATAGATAGAGAGAGACATCGATAGATAGAGAGAGACATAGATAGATAGAAAGAGACATAGATAGATAGAGAGATAGATAGGTAGATAGATAGATGGATAGAGGGATAGATAGATAGATGGATAGATAGATAGATAGGTAGATAGATAGATAGATAGAAAGATAGAAAGAAAGAAAGATAGATAGTTAGATAGATAGATAGTTAGATAGATAGATAGATAGAACGACAAATAGATAAACAGATATATATATAGACATATAGATGGACAACTGCAACTGCACTACGCCACACTACAACTTCAACTACACTTCAACTACAAGAACTACAGCTATAACCACAACTACACTACAACTACACTTCAACAACTACAACTTCAACTTCTAACTTCAACTACATTACTACAACATCAATTACCACGACACTACTCACTACAACTATAACTACAACTACAACTATTGCACTACACCACACTACATCCCGGAGTTGTGAGTGAGGTGACCACTGCAGCCATTGCAACCACTCCAAAAAGCACAACTCCAACCACCTTTCGGTCCATCAGTGGCGATTCGCTCTGCCATGCGCGCATCACAACAACTCACCTCTCCTATAGTGTCCCTATCCTTGAAACTTCCGCCGCCGCCTTGTGCGGTACTACTGGTGTGTATATATATATACAGTGTATGTATATATATATAAATACACTCTATATATATATATGTAATTATATGCCAAACATAGTGAAAATTGTTATCACATCATCACACACATCAGATAGCTTAGACAAAAACATCACAGATCATGATCAGATCAGTTTGACCAAGTTTGACCAAGTTTGACCGCTGCCTGGGTCGTTGTCACTTGTCCTCCAACCGTCAGCAGCCGTAAAGACTTCGCTTCATCTGCTAGCGACCCTCTGGTCGATGAGTTGATGTGTTGGGCGCTACCCCGTCGAGGCCTTGGAAGAAAAATGTTGTTGATGTTACCGATGTATGTTACCTAGATCTATAGATGTATACAGATGTATACAGTATATCTATATGATTATCCTGGATCTACCTGGTATATCTATGATGATCTATGATTATCTATATATGATGTTCTATGTATATTTGGATATATTTGGTATTTTTTTTGCAGGATGAGTTGAGCCATGTTGAGCCCCACACATGATGGCTCCAAGGCTTATGTTGCTGTCCGCAGCGGCATCTCGGATGGCCTCCACTTCAAAACGACACACATCGACAGACGTCCCCAGGCCGCTGCAGTCGCCTCCTGTTCCGGCACGTAGCCCAAGACCCGCAGCAGACTCGTCAAAAGATCCTGCTGTGCCAAGTTCAGGTCTGGAAGAACGAATCTATCACGAGAAGTTGGCCACAACAATCAATTGGCCACAACATGCATCAACATGCCACCACCAGAGAAATTTCAGTTGTCTAAGAAAAACATGCAAACATGTCACTGAGCAAAAACACAATGGCAAAAACTGACCATAAACATTATATAATACACTGTACATGGTCTGTGTATTGTCTTAAACTGTACAAATCAGCAATCCAAAATGAGGTCGGAAGCCAAATGAGGCAGAAGGGTGATAAACTGATATTTTGAATTGATGTGTATTGTATATTTATGAATGAAAATTATTCCTCTTCATCCCTCTTCCAGGCAAAACAGTCCTCTCTGTCTGACGCACTTCCGCGCGTCAGGCGCCGAAGCTCATCCTCCAAAATGACAACGGTTGACTCGCAGAATCACAAGGTCCATGGCGGGGCTTTCCTGGCCTCCAATCGCTGCACTTCTCGTTCATGAACTTTCCTGCCACACGATGAACATCGATGAACATTGATATGCAAAGAAAAACGAAACATTCCAACGGAATCCAACGGGTCAAAAATTGCCACAGCTTTCTGCGAGCCTCATCAAGAACAAAAACTCGGAGAAATTCAAAGTGCCGCTTTGGTCCACATCCACTGAAACCACCAACTTTTGCACCACCTGCGGGATGCTGTGAATAAAATGACCGCCCTGCCCCCCCCCCGCCAAAGGCTCTGAAGTGCTTGTAGTTCTCATGCCTCTGGACTCATTTCGTAGCTCAAATAGCCCAACATGCCCTTGGTGGTGGAGCAAATGGGTAGGGCTCATGATTAGCCCTCCCAAATAGGAGGCGAATTGATTGCTTGAAATTGCTAAAAATGTGGGCGCTTGATGTTGACCTGAAACTCACAGCCGAGGCTCCAAAACTGCATCTGTGCCCAGAGCACCAAATTCGTCTGTGAAGATGTCGAAGGTCTTCTTAAACTGGCGATGCGGCAGAATCTGCTCTGCAAGCTCTGCGGTTTGTATATAATGTTTTTTAGATCTGTTCAAGTTTCTCACAGTATATAGATTGGAAACGGTTGGAACAAGTCTAATTATTGTAAGGCTCCACGTTCTCTTTTCTTCTTAAGTGATGAAGGGTCTTGATGCTTGTCTTTGGTTGCAGATACGCAAAATTACTTGCAGTATCTTGCAGTCAAAGTTTAATGTGTTTGGTTTGAACAAATTTGGGGTTGCCCTATGTCATGTTATTTTGGGAAAATGATGAATGATGAACCACAAAGGGGTGCCATGGGGTGCCCCTGTTTCGGCCAACGTGTCCCAAATCCCTCGCCACCGTCGGCTTTTTGGTCAACGTATTTTTGCCCTGGTCTCCCTGGTCTGTCCGTGCGTTTCACAGAGTCTAGGGTGACTCAGGGAAGTCAGATGAAGTCAGCAGCGCTTTGATCTCTCGGGATCTATTGAAATGCGATTGAGACTGCAGGCCAATGGTGTCCTTTGGCAAAATATGGCAAAATGTAGCAAAAACATGTAAAATCATACGGGATTGTTTCATATCACTTCCCATTGGTTATTCCATGTTAATTATTCCATTGGGGGGTAGCTAGATGAAATTAGTAGGGATGGTACCCCTTTGCTTGTGACTGGAAAAGGACATCTATGCTGCAAACGCACGACTGCCCACAAACTTTGCAGGGAACACGCCCTATCATGACTTAACTCACAGCAGTTCTGCATTGTCACGCCCATTCGCAGTGCAGCTTTATACTGCATCCATGTCAGCCAGTTTCAAGGAAGACTGGTTCCTGGCTGCATATCTTCAACATCTTGAAACTTGATGAATCTGACATAATCTGAAGACGGTGACCGCATGTGAGTGCTTGAGAATCTTCGCTGTTTTTTGCCAAGCATCTGGATTGCAGCTTTCGCAGCCTGAACATCTGCCTGCCATGTGAGGGAAGCTTTGCTGCCCTTCCCATTCTCCAAGTCCTGAATGGTGCCACCCCCACAGATCAGTGACCCCCCCGAGAATACTAGGGGTTCATCAAGGCTGGCTTATTAACCACCAGCAACCACTAATGAGGCCCTTTTAACCTCATCCTCAAACCATGTCTGGCTGCATTGACATCAGATTGTCACATCAGATTGTCACATCAGATTGTCACATCAGATTGTCACATCAGATTGTCACATCAGATTGTCACATCAGATTGTCACTGCCAAGTCACACAAACGTTCTGAATGTACTCGGTCCAGGCCGTGCTTTTCGAGAGCTTATCTCTGACAATCATGAGGAGAAGGCCGATCCAATTCTCCGGCATGTCCTGTCGAGCTTCTCACAGTGGCCCATGAGAAGCTACACATATGGGATAGTGTCTCTCTACATATTATATATGTGTATAGTTATGTATACATAGGAAAATAGATAGATATGTATATATATGTATGTATGTATATAATATATTCATATGTACATAAATATCAACAATTGGGTGTGTATGTGTATATGTATACATATATATATATATATACGTATATATAATATATGTGTATATATAGGTACAGATACTACTATTTGTGCAAACATGCGTTCATAAATCACATAATTCTACTTACATTCGGTGGCTTTCTCCATCCACTTGTGAAATGACCATGCTTCACATTGCCTGAGCCATGCTGATTCTGACCTCCAAGGGTGGGTCTGACTGAAGTGCTTCACCTGCGGCAAAAGAGCTGTTGAAGAACAACACATCAAACTCACCAAACAGCATTGGATAAAAAGGATTTTAAAAAAATGCAAAGATATGCAAAGTAAGCACATTGTTCGTGTCAACGTCATGAACAAAACGACGGAGGCACGGCATTCACAATGGATTTCTCAGGGTCATCTGGGGCCATGAAGGCCTGTGTCCAACAAGAAGGCATCCCCAGACTTGAGCAGCACAGCTGCCACGGCAGAATTTGGTGCAAATTTGGCTTCCAGAACTGCCCGCATCGCACGCCAACTGTTCACAAAACCACCGCCTTGGGAACTGTTGAAACTGTTGGGTAGCTGGTGCAGGTGGGTACCGTGGTAAACCCGGAACAAACACTCTCAAACTGGGGATGATAGACAAGTCTATACCGCCCAGCCCGTTTCTTGCCAAAAAATGCAATTTATGATCAGGTTTGTTGGTTTTAGTTTCCCACATTAATATACATTAATTACCTGACATATATCTTGACATGATTAAACCTGATCATGACAGTAGGGGGGTCATTTTCCCTTGCATTTGATGGCATTTGTATGTGCCAGCTGGGACAAGGTGCGTGTTTGGTCCCGGTAAGTGCCAAAGCGCTGAACTTTGCGAATCGCCGCTACTGGACCCAGCTCCTCACAGGTCGGATAGTCTGAAGCCTTGCTAAAGATGAATAACATTGACAATATAATGCGATATAATGTTTGTATATTATTATGTCTATGTTTTTATGTGTGTATATGTAGATATTACCTTACGTATAATTCATATAACGTGAATTCTTGCCAGTAGCCGTTAGGAGTTCCAACATGTTCCAGCAACTACAGTATTGAAGGACTGCCGTTAGGAGTTCCAACATGTTCTAGCAAATACAGTATTGAAGGACTGCGAAAAGCTGCTCCTACAATCAAGATAATCAAGATTCTTACTGATTCTTCCAATCTACAGTATCAATCTACAGTATCATCGGTACCAGGTCCTGGAACAAACCAGACAAGGGCCAGTTCCATGTAGCTTGATAGGCTGCCTCAGCGTTCCGGAACCTTGAGGAAGATCGGCTGCAAGGTGCAGCCAGGACCAGGCCGGCCCTTCCCAGGTCCTCAGATATGGAAATGACTGGCCATCTGGATAACACTCTTAGGAAATGGGCTGAATTTCTCTGAATATACTAGATAAATAAATATATATATATACTGAATGAAAACCGACCACCCTCTCAAAGCCGAACAAGAATCTAATTATTTCTCCTCACTTGACCTATTTTGGGGTACCTGTCACTGCAAAGATTCACATATCTTCACATGCTTCACATCCCAAAATTGCAGTAGAGCCAAGTGGCAAAGGCATTCGACAGAACCTGGGCCCGACAAAGTTGGCTTAAAGGACACAGGTCTGGATCCAGTCTGGAGAAAGCGATGATGCCCAGCTTCTGCTGCCTCAAATGGGGACAAAGATGGTGGCATCACATCTCTGTTTTGAAGCTGTAGATGACTCATCATGCACCTGCCTGAAGCGGGGGTCTGCAAAGGTAGCACCAACCACTGGGTCCTGCAGAAGGTTGAGCCGGTCGAGCTTTCTGATCCAAGGAGGCATCCACCATGCACTCAGCAACAAGTTCAAGGTTGCTGTGTGCCTTTACTCGGTTTCAAAAAACTCAGAACTCTCACCGTACAAATGAGATCAAATGAGTCAGGAGAAAAAAGGTGAAGCAACAGCCTTGGCGGTCGAGACCGAACGCCCTGAAACCAAACTTGTGGACACCCTGCCCCCTATCCGCTGACATCACTGCCCTGTCAAGTTTGCCCAATGAATTGAATGAGTCAAATGAACTGAAGTGGAGCAATTCATAGTTCAAACAAATCACCAATGAACTGAAGCAGTATCAAGGAATCATAGTTCAATATAGTTCAATAATTTTGAACAGGTATTTTGCCAGGTTATCAAACCTATGCCATCATCACCCCCAGGTATCCCAGGCCCATCCCCATAGCCCCCCCAGGTATGCCCCCGGCCTCAAGGACCAATGCCTTCGGCTCGTCTCTTCGGCACCGGTACTTTTCGGAGCTGCTCGGTGCTTCTGCCAGGGGCGCCGAGGTGTGGCCGGTGCCATGGCCAAACTGGGGCTTGGATGACAAGCCTGCATAAAACCTGGTGAATGAGGGCATGATTCGATCATAATGTATATACTATATATACATATATAACAGATGCACATATATGTACACAAAAATGGGAATTAAATTGGAATGAAACAATCCAAGATTTCTCCTGATCATGAGTCCATGAACCTCAGGTTCAAAATATCTTCGAACATGTTCGAACCATTCACCTATAATCCAAAGATAGGATGATCAATGATGGTCGTTGTTATCATCCCAGTCCTGTCAAGAATCAACACCATTCCACACCTTCTCGCCGATGCTCCCTCTGTTGCCGTCTCAATGGTCCTCAGTGCTTCACAGAGCAGCATCCCAGAAGATCTATTAGGAGGGAAATGTGTGGAAATATATGGAAGTTCCATCATCTTCCATCCAGTTTCAAGGCGAAAAACAAACCTTTGAGTTACAGCTTTCAGGCAATATACGCAGCATGTACACACACGTGCATGTATAGTCATCTATTTACATAATTATATGTCCGTATGTATGTGTGTATTTTATCAATGCATTATTACATACACATCCGCATATGCATTGTTTATTGTGCGCGCATGAAGAACATTAAAATTAAAGTATTACATAATTATATATGATTATATGATTGAGAGCGTATATATAGCCCCTTTGACCGCCGTGGCTCCACAAGAAGCGGCACTGGACTCAGAGGGTTCTGGAACTTTTGGAAGTTGGAGCTTTTCCAGTGCCTACCGCGAGCAACGAGCGCTCTGTGATGACTGTGCTGCCCTCAGCTACGTTTCTTGGACCACGAGTGATGCAGTGAGCGCTGAAAGAAACTTCTGGATGACCAATTGCAAATCATTATTATCAAATCATTGAATGCTCATCACACGATATAAATATTAATCATGAATTAAACATCATTTACATTTAAATATCATTAAAAGTCACCCTGCAACTGTTGCTTTTTCCCCCAGCCGCGATAGTTCTTGGCCTGCGAGCTCGCCGCTGCAGCCTGCACCTGGTCACCTGGCGCACCAACGGTCAGAAAAAACACAAGAAAAGTCACAAAAACCAGCATCATCTAAATGATTGAATATGCTGCTTATATGAAAGACATCGAAAAACAAAAACAATAATACGACAACTATACCAAAAACTTCACAATGGAAATGCTCATTCCCGTTAGTAACTTTAGTGCCAACAAGGGGGGTAGCAAGGGTGGCCACAAAATCTCAAGAATGCCCAACTAACCCCCGGTTGAACTTATCGCTGGTTATCACCAGTGCCAACTCAGCAAAAGGCGCGGGTGACCTCCGACGGAAGTTTCTTCAACTTTGTCCTCGGCCTCACCATGACATGTGGGAATGCGCCATCAAAATTCCATTAAAAACAAAACATAACATAACAGAACCTATCATAATCCATAAAAACTCATGACATCTCTGATGGAACATTTCGAAAAACAAATGGCTGTGACTCACTTGTGACTCACTCCTTGTGCTCATCCCTTTTCTCCAGGGCTTCCCGGAAGTCAGCCTTGTTCACCTGGTCGGCTGGGCATAGCTCTGACGCAATATTTCGACCAGCAAGAACTGGCAAGAACCTTGTATTTTTTAGGTGTGTTTCAACCCATCCCCAAGATTGCCATCTTATGTATATATATATATATTATATAATAATATTAATTATTATTATTATTGTTATTATTATTAATTATTCATATTATGTATAATCTTATGGGTTCTTATGGTGAACTCAGTAGGATATCGTAGGATCATCATCTCAGATGGAACAACGGCCCATTAAAACGGCCATCCGTCGCGGCCATGGCCTCCTGGGCTTTCACCTTCTCAGGTGACTCGGGCTCTGGAGGCTCACGCCGCAGCTTCATCTCCAATGGCTGACAGGATTTGCACAGCTCCTCGGCCATCCAGGGTCATAATTTTAATAATGGTCAAATACAATCATGTACAGCTTCAAAAATTGCTGAAACATTTCGGAAAGATCGGAAAGGGACAGTTGATGACAGATACAGTTGAGTGATGTTGAGTGATTCCTCAGATAATTCGTGAGTCGATTCCTGCAACGATAGGCCCTCCCAGTTGTTCATGACAAAATGTAATGATCTTAGACTGGAATTGCAACCCCATTGATCTGTCTACCATTTCTCCAAAGAATCCATCAATGTCCGTGTGTCACCACTTTGGCCGTTGACTTCAAGAAGGACATCTCCAACCCTGACCTGCAGGGAAAATGATGGAAAGCATAGTGTGCTTGAATTTGATGACATGAATCATAATAAAACCAATATGAAACCCCAGTTTTCTCAACAACTTTCCTTGACAACTTGGAGGTTCTCTCGCCTGAAAACATGGATGCTTCCAGTGTATTCCCCCACACTCTTCCATACGACCCACGGTTGCATGTCCCACCTGGCAGTCAGGATTAGCCTCATTCCATTCCTGAACCAATCCAGGCTGCACTTCGAGAATGAAGACTTCTCCATCTTCCTTGTCCACCCGCAGCCCCAGCCGCTGGCCCATCGTTCTGTCCACCGAGATCACGTACCTGGAAGCTGCCGTTCCCCAATGTTCCCCATGGTTCCCCTGATGATTTTAAGCTTCGCTGGTTAAAATCCAACAGCTTCAGCAATCGCCACAGCAGCACCAAGTGCCAGACTCGTCCTCTGCAGCTTTTGGTCGAAGAATGGAGGATGGCAAGGGGCACAGGTTGGGAGCCTCGGCCCCATTGAAGTAGGACAGCACAGCTTCCACAGCAGCCAGGACAATCAGCCAAGGATCTTGACATGCCGCTTGACAAACGTACAGTGAGGCGCGGGTCGTCAGCTTTCCAGCCTGGCAGACTTCGACAGAAACAACGCATTTTTGAGGATAAGAAGTTCATTGCAAAAAGGCGCATGCATGTCACAATATCATCAAACATAATTTCCAGCCTGCCCCAAGGCACTACATGCAGCCCATGAAGCCACGCCAAGAGCTGTCCAGAAGAAGGACGCTCTTGATGCTCTTGCGGCTTCTATCTTGGGAGCAGACTTGGGACCTTGCAGGGGAGGTGGATGTATGTTAGCAAAACTCTGCAGGTGACTTGGCCAGCAAACCATACCCCATCGGCATCGCAAGCTGTCCTGCAGAAGGTGCTTTCATCACAGTGAGTGGCGAGGCAGCTGAAGATGGAGAAGGACTCTGGTATGCTTGATAAGCCTCCTGTTGACAGATCTCAGGTGGTCAAAACAATGAGATGAACACACGACCACCACCACCACCACCACCACGATCATCCTCATTGGTAAAATTAATGTTAATGTTTAACATGGCTGGGCTTAACATTGCTGTGTCACCTGGCCTGCCGTTCCGCCAAGGCCGTTCTGATCTCTGGCGGAAGGGACTCCAGCAGCTCCGAAGGCACGCTCTCCCCGATGCCCTCTGAACCTCCCTCCTTGGAAAAGTAGGTGGTACTCCTGGCGAGCTGCGGGACATCTTCCACAGTTGCAATATGGAGGTTTCCTAAATCATGGGAGTACCCCAATAGCTGGATGGTTTGTAATGGAAAATTGCTATTAAGATGGATAATTTGGAGGTACACCGTACACCCATTTTAAGAAATATCCAAGTGTATATATATATGTATATATATGTATGTATTAGTGTGTTATATTGTACGTTTTATGATTTATAAATGTTTATATATAATAATTTAATATGTATATATATATACCGGAACAACCGAAGCACTTTTTCCCAGTCATAACTCTCCACGCACTGGATAAGTTGCATCTGCATTGCTGCGCGTGCTTCACATGCGGTAAACACATGGAAAAACAGCATGTGGCATGGCCGCCCCGCCTAATGGCTTCCACACAGAGGAAAACAGATGTAGGCAGCTGGATCTTTTTCAGATCTGTGAGCGTGGGGCCTTCCTGCAAGATGTCAATCAGAAAATCAGAGGTATCAAGAAATCAGTATGGACTTCAACATCGTTCAACTATCGGTAACTATCGCACATGTCAACCAACCCAGGAGGACATTATCAACCATCTCTCCTGATCTGCTGCATCAGCACCCACAGGGCCAAGCCCAGTTACGCGGCTGCCGCCCGGCAAGGCTTTGATGGCCCCCGGCAAGGAGAGTTGCCGTTTCAGGATCAGGTCCTTTGGCATCCGCTGATTACATGTGTCATGGTCAAACCATGGTCATTTAATTAATGTTAGTTTCCCATAAAAGATCATATTCCATTCATCGGGATCCTTATGCCCACTATTATTATTGTTATTCTTCTTCTTATTATTATTCTAATATATATATATATATATATTTTTTATATTATATATATTATATATATTATATATATTATATATATTATATATATATTATAATATATTATATATAATTATATATTATATATATTATATATATATTATAATATATTATATATAATTATATATTATATATATTATATATATATATATATTATATATGCACGATATCCCATGATAAACTAATTCATGGAGAAACCTGTTGCAAAACCACATAAAAACTACACAAAACTACCAATCGAAAGTGATCCAACGAGATCATCCGGCCTCACCCAGTTCGGCGCAGAAAGCCTCCAACTCCTCTTGGCGATGAAGCTCAACTTTACGATCCTCAAACCTGGGAGAAGTCACTGATGACTGGATCTCGGTGGAAAGCGCCCACTTTCCAAACACGTGTATCATTGAGGCATATTGAGGCCACTGCTGGTGCTGACTACTACTCAAGGTAGTCGTCAAGGCGAGGCGGCTATCTTGCTGAAGGAAGAACAACTCATCCAACTGGATACCTCCAACCAAGTACAATGATGCTTGAGAATGCCAATCTTTGTGACAATAACACTCGAGCAGTCTTCAAGAAATCTTTCATGTCTATGATTTGTGATTGGGCGTTTCTCAAAACTACAGTACCACGCCATGAAGTTCAGGTGCGGCAGCTCTGAGCAAATGACAGCCAAAAAAACAAACAGGTGGAAGAAAGATGCCATCAATGAATCAATGTGACAAAGCGCTCAGATGCGCTCAGGCTCAAATGGCACTGGCAATTTCAAAGGCCTTCTGTTGCAAACTGCTTGACCAAGTGAAGGCTGGCTGGCTGTTGAGGCTCTTTGTCCTGCAGTTCACATGGCCAGTCAGTTTTGGCAGCACATAGTTTTCATGTTGTTCAGCAACTATAGAGTTCATCATGTTCCCCCCAAACAATTGCTACCGATTGGAATGATAGCAAACAAACAAAAATATAGAGACAGAAATCGTGTGCCAAACTCATTGTAAAAATCAATCCCCCCCCCAAAAAAAATAAAAACATCAAATTTTACGCCAAAATCATAACGTTAAACATCCTGTATTTGAATATCCCATATAATTAACCACATAACTCCACAACGGGTATCAATGGTATATATGGCTTAAATTGTGGATCCCATAATTTATAGATGATTTTTTCCCATAAAAAACCTCCATTCATAGCGGATTTCCCTTGGGGGTTGCTGTCAACGATGAGACCGCGCCTCGATCCAAGATGCCATGGCAGTGAACGCACCGCCCAGCGCTTGTTCACCGCTGAAGGAGCTGCCAACTTGAAATCTGGTCGTTGTCTCCTGGTCGTTGGGATTGTCATGGATTAGTTGAAAGAAACATAAAAAGATATAAAACGGATGTCAGGTTTCAAGTTGACACATGTTTTTGCATTCATTAGATGATTTAAGTGGTGTTTCAGAGGAAAATAATGGCTTATATATAAGTTATAAGGTGCATCACCCAGAAAAAATATTATTTTAACACCAGAACCAAGGTGTCAATATAAAATATAAGGGTTTTCCAGTAAACGTTCTCTTGAAAGAACAGAGTAATTAATTTCAGCAAAATGCCGGCCGTATGTCTGTGTGTGTGTGTTGGGTCATCAAAGGTCACAGGGACTGCTTCGATGTCCTCTAGCTGACGCCCAAGCATAGATGTAGTCGAAGAGATTTGCACTTCATTTCCTTCAATGTCCTTGGGGATTTGATGGACAAGTTGAATTCAGCCACACATGTTCAACATCTTCAACAATCAGCCAAACCCGAATCCGTCCATAAATTGGCACCCCACAATGGGTAGTAATTAGTACATATACCTTTCTATTTTAGAGAGAGATATATGTATATATAACACATATTAATACATACATCATAATACCACATATATCCATATTATTCCAAATTATATTTTCCAAAAATAACTGAAATGATCTGAAATCCATTGAAAATGATCCATCTGTAATCCGATCGGATCGTTTTACGAAGCGTCGATTTGGAGACTTCGCTGCGCAGCGGATGCCATGGAGCGCATCATGGCAGGTACCTGGCTTTGAAAAGCCATGGGTCGAGCCATTGGGAGACCAACCTCTGAAAAAAGGATGCCCAAAATGCATCAAGATGCTGCATGTATGGAATGTGACTATATGTTGTATGTTAATGTGTAAATCAATATATATATATATAGCATATGTATATATATTATATTAATATGGTATATTTATGTATTTGCTGCTGTGCTTTTTCTGACAAACAAATTTAAAAAAAGATCCAAATGTGGGTCCGCATGCCATGTGTGGAGCGTTTAGATGGTTTAGATTGGTTTAGGATGGTTTAGGATTGCTTAGCATCTATAGGACTATAGGAACAGCAACCAGGAGAGCACACTGTCCGCCCGTCGGCTGAGGGATGCTGAGGGTGTTCCCGCCTGCAGAGCTTCCAGCAAAGACTCCAAGCCCTCAGTCTCATCACCTTCAGATTCCGATTTCCAGGGGATTTCATGGGGATTTCATGGGGATTTCATGGGGATTTCAGATGTCATCCGATGTTTGGGGATTTTGGCAGGATCCCATGATATCCCATGGGATTCCAAAAGGAACGAAGGGATTTCGAAGGATTTCGATTCTCAACGTGTGAAGCTTTCGGTCTTTCAGGTCCAGAACTTGCCATGAGGCCAGTGCTAAGCCAAAACCCTGCCATTGTGCGTTGTGGACGTTGTGGAACTGCTGATGGTGGTGAAACCTCAAATGCGTACAGGGGCCCTCTGGACAGTTGAAACCCCAAGAAGTGCATGCTGCCACCATATGAGACATGCAGGGGCTGAAACAGCTCGACACGACAGCCATAGGATTGTATGCTGCAAAAATATGCAAAATTAGGATGAAACTTTCTTCTCGAATCTTCTCGACATAGAGAGAGAGAGATATAGAGAACTAGAATCAAATGGATACCCATATACTAGCATCCACAAAGCAATATCAGCCAAGCAACTCCACAAATTGCCTCACTTGCACCTGGCAAAAGCAATTCCAAGACTTCAGAAAGTTTAGCCACTTTGGCTTCGACCTGCAGCGTCCATGGGTCACAAATAAGGAAGGATCTAGGTGATGTAAATGTGAATCAAGTGGATGGTGGTTTCATATGGTTTCACTCTCTGTCAAAAAAGATCAATCATTGAAACATTCTGAAACATTTTGACATGACACCACCAGGTATTGTCCTAACTATTCTAACTATTACTGTAAACCATTTTAAAATTGTTTCTAACATTTTGAAACATTTTGACACATAATGATGACACATAAAACTCATAAAACTATAGTTCTGATGTCCTGATGAAATATCCCATAATATCCCCATGTCTTCATCGCCTTCGCCAGCTCCTGCTGCAAGTCATCTGGCCTCCTGCAGTCACTGGTCCCATCGTGCCCAAATCTGATGGTTTGGCGCACGATTTTCCCTTGAAAATGGTGTAAAGTTGTAATTTTAGGATATCTCCCAGTTTTGAACTAACCGATGTTTATCGATTTTTGATTCCAAACGGAAAACCATCATCAAGTTTTGTACTCCCATGATTACAGGCCAACAGAAAACTTCCATCAATCGGGGTCAATCGGGTATGGCTTCAGATTCTAGATCCCGATAAAATCCCTCAAAATGGATGCATTAATATGTTTAACACTTCACTGAACCTCACATAAAATGACCAGGCTTTTGTGGGCCCTTTGGCGCCCCGATAACCTGAATATGGTTGCGTCTGAAAATGATATAAATGATGCATTCCCCTCAATTCCCAGCACATTTATGGCTTTCCAGAGAATGTGACAACCTAAATGGAGTTTGTCTGAAAATAGGCTCCCCATGGCTCCCCAAAAAGATCCAAAAAGCTCCAAAAAACACATGAGTTAAATTTCCAGCATGTGACACCTCAAATGGAGTTTCCGGTGGTATAAACCTCCTTTTCCATCCTTTTCCATCCTTTTCCATCAGATTTCACCCCATTGGAACTGAAAAAAAGATCATCCCCAAATGGCACAGCCGACCTGCCATCCGCTGCTTTGCTCGACTCGCTCTTGGTTGACAGGTTCTTGGCCGCTCCGCCCGGCCGCTTGGGTAGGGAAGGTGGTTCGGCAGGCCAGCCCACCTGGGGTGGTCCAGAGCCATGTTGCGGCTGGTGGGGATGCCTTCGGATTCTTCGGATGGACCTAATGCATCAACATACACGATTTTTTCTATTTATATAATTTTATATGTGTGGAACTGACATCAACTGATATGCATTTTAGAATGTTTTAGATACAGATGATACAGTATATCTAAACTGAACGTGTCTAAACATGATATGATTTCACTGCATGGAGATGTAGCGCGCCTCAAAGCCCAGCTCGGCGCAAATGGTCTCCAACAGACTCCGGCCAGCATGACGTGTCTTAGGCGAACAGGAAGATAACAGGATCGCGAGGGTAACTTCAGGCAGGCGGAGGACCATGGAGCCTGCCACGAGGATGGGAATTCTTTGACAAACGGATGAAACTGTGAAACTATGACATCAGTTGATCATGCTGATTTCTGCTCGCTGATTTTAGCCTCAAATGAATCAAATGACATTCACATGTTCTTGATCTTCTTAGTGATTTCCTTCAGCACTAGGGTGTGATAGCGTATGCTGCAAAAGTCTGGCATACTGTGGCCCCAGCCTGTGGCGCCATCTGAAAATCCGTAGCCTTGCACCTCTTCTTTCTTTGTCTTGAAAGGGAAGAGCTGCCAACCACCCAGAGCGCGCTGTGGTGCTCCCACAGAATCCCACCACTGCTGCCTCACGCGAACCCGAGAGGATCCTGTAAAGTGTCTATAAAGAGTACTGCCATTGAAGGCTTGCAAACGGTTAGAAGACCATTGGAAAATGAAGATGTGTCTGGCCATGTCTGACTTGTTCTACCATTAAGAGATATTAAGAGCTGGCGGCAAAGGCACAAGGTGCGGAATTTCACCTCCCTTCCAGGCTCCAAACTTTTTGCCAACATTTCTGCTGGCACCAGGTCCGCCGTAAACCTGAGCATGCCGATGAAGAAAGGGTGTCTGCAAGGCCAGCTACTGCTAGAGAAATGCCACGAGATGGATCCTTCAACTATCTGCCATTGCGGCCATGACATGCATGATTGGAAAACATTCTAAAACATAACCCACACACACACACAAACACATTATATAAATAATCTAGTATATATATATAATATGTGTGTGTGTCAGTGTGTATAATATATATATATATATATGTATATATGTAGAGATCCAGATTCAAAGAGTATATTTATGTCAAAAATACATAAATAAAATCACCTAATTAACCAAAACATGTTGGTTGATGTCACCTGTTTCATGATTCTCATGGGGCCAAGATCCAAGGGGCATCCTGCAAAGTGTCTTGGCGGAGGCCCGCAAGCCGCGGCCGGCCAAACAGCTGTGGCCAATAAGCAACGCCTTGCAGGCAGCCGGAGCATCACTTCAAACAAGTGCTGAATTTAAACATGTGGAATACTGGAACCATTGAAAACCACCATTCAAATTACACCAAAAGTATAAACAAATGCGTGTAGAAGTGGCACAAACAGGTCCTGGACGGTTTCCAATTCAACTAGTGTACCAGTGCTTTGGTATGCCAACTGCCAGGAGCACCTCTCGGTTCAGGATCATCGGGTCGGTCATCCACGGCCTTTCAACCTAAGATGGGCGGCGGCGGCACCCGGGTGCAGCACTTAATAGCTGCGACCTAGCGGCTGCTAGCTCGGTCTCCGAAAGCCACCGGCGGCGGACGGTGGAGCTGTTGTTGTTGTGGGCCATGGAATCCAGACCTGAAAGTGCTGCAAAGTTGAGGAAGGAGAATGCTGGGCCTGCAGGTTTGGGACATCTGTCTGGTCTCCTGCTTATTCAATAGTCCTGTCTTGATCTATCCGTTGGGGAATCCATGGCAAACACAGTTCTTTGCACAATAATCACACGAATTGATTCATGTCCACTGCCAGCATGTCGCAAGGGATTCAACTATGATTTACTGGATTCCAGCTTCAGCTTCGACTTGGGGGCGCACTCTCCACCTTCTCCTCCAACCACTCATAGATGCTTTGCATGGTGACTCGCTCCTAGCCAACCCTGGGCTATCCATTGGGTCCATTGCAAACAGCTCCATGCAAAGGTGACCCTTCATGACCCTTCATGACCCTTCAACCCATGGAGATCACCCGGTGATGACGTCGTGCAATAGCTGAAGCGTCCTGCGGCTTTCTTCCAGCAAAGGCTGTGTGGCAGTTGGTGGGTGCTCGGTATGTGATCTCACCTGCCATCGACCTCAAAAATCAAGGCCAACACTAGGTTGAAGATTCAATGTCATCCCCCCAACTAACATAAAGCCTGTCACATAGATCCAAAATGATCCAAATAGAGGGCTAGAAGATGTTAGAAGACTATACACCTTCCTCTAAAAATGGGTTATTTCCATGGTCTATGTTAGTTTGGGGATGTTTGGGGTGGTAACTTGGTTTTCCAGGAGCCGCTGTGGACTAACAAAGGTACTGCGCATATCTGCGCATACCATCTACAGTAGCACCCATTACACCCATTTCTATGCAACAGCTGTTGATCTCTCTCTCTCTCTCTCGCTCTCTCCATGTTGCGGTTTCTGTGAAATCATGAAGCCCGCCATCCAAACCATTGCAACCAAAAAGCCCCAGGGTCTGAGTGAGGGCATCCTGTGTGGACTTACGGCCAACTATGCGCTTCAGCAGTGCAGCCAGAGCATCGCCCCATACCTTGACTGAAAGGAGGAGGTGCAATGTCGCTGGAGAAAATAAAGGAGGCAACGAGTGGCAACGAGCAGGCACTTCAATATCTTCAATATACAGTACACTGGTCAACTACATGCGACTGCATAACAACGCAATTATCAGGAGCCACCCCCCTTCACAAATAGTGCCGAAGCAAACCGCAAAGTGTTCACTGCTTGGGTGTCAAGCCGCTGGGCAGAGACCTTCATCTTCGGGGCACAAAGGTGCCGATGCAATGGCTTCTTCCATTCTCGTTTCACTACAAAAGGCTTTGATGGACATATCGCCTCAGTGGGGCAGCCATGCGGCAGTTTTCATGTCATTCCCCAAGGAGGACGATGTCTGATGTTGCAGGAAGCTAGGGTATGCTCTTGCATTCAAGCGGCTGGGAAATGGCTTAGCCAGCCCAGCCTGTCACAGCAGAGAGGATCTGATTGTAATTAGGAATGGACCAAAGGGTTGACATGCAGAGCACGCAGGCTACATGGTACAGCCACAGGTATTGGGGCCCGCTCTCTTATATGGATCTAAGGATCAGAATCTCCATTGTGCCAGTAACTTCAGTATTTCATAGTATTTCCATATATTTCCTGTGCTTGCAAGCTCTCCAATTCTGCTCCACTGGGGAAGTTCACCGCCTGGTGCTGCAACACATCCCCGATGGTCGCAGTTTTCCCTCGCTGGGAGAAGTCTGGCCAAATTTTGGAGATGGAGGTGTTGAAAGACACCTGCTTGCCTGGTGCAACGCTATGAGGCACGGTAGCTGATGGGCCTGGTGGCCCTGGTGGGCCTGGGGATTTCAATTTTGTGTCCCTTTTGCATCCTATGTGATCTGGAGGTCCCAATTTATTGTGCCGGAGCCATCAGTGAAATAAGTGTATCTAATGTATCCACACGATGGATCCAGTGGAAATTGGGTTGGCTTGGCCCAAGATTTATTTCTTTATGGCTTAGCCCAAGACATTTACCGTGGTAAATTAATCTAGAATCTAGACCCTGAAAATCAGCAATTTTTCGTGGCTTCATAATATGGTTTCACTCATCTTCCAACCCCTGCCATCAGCAAATGACCTTGGGCTGTCGGGTGCGAAAGTGCTCGGAGGAGGCAGTGCAGCAAAGGCCCAGCACTCAGACTCATCAGAGGCATGACCTGGTTGAACCAACTATCCAAAATAAAGGGCATCACTTGGCATACCTAACAATATTTATAGTATTAGTAATTTAATATTTGTATATATATATATATATATATCAAAACTATTTATAATTGTACTTCTTCATTTATGTATGGTTATGTGATGTTATATGCTGGTTCTATATTATGTATGTATCATGTTGTCTCCATATAGAGCTAATCAAAACTGATTTCATGCAAATACTACAGTGTTTGATTGATTGTGTCATATGTCTGCATGTGATATGTGCACATATGGGGTTACGTCAAAATTCGGGTATGGATCGGCTCGAGGTGATCCAGACGTATGGATCGGTCTGGATCACCTGCGTTTTGGTATGGATCGGGGGTATGGATCGGCCTGTGGGTTCAGGGTATGGATCGGGGCTTTACATTTTGACTCGTAGCCATATCTGTACATATTCTGCCAATCGGACCAGCAACCAGGCTACCCACCAGCAGCCAGGCAACCGTTTGATCTGAGATGGGAACCCCTTGGCAAACACCCAGGCGACCACAAGCCGCGGAGCACAAGAATTCACCACGCGTGCCCAAGCGACGATCGAACACGGCCACCTGGTGGTAGGTCCAAACCCTGCCGCTGTGCCTATCCCAATGAACCAAACAGACTGTAGAAGAATGGTGGTAATATGTGGTAATGTAGTGTTTTCAGGTTGTTGGATGTTCTATGATGATATTCTGTTGTCCGATATTTTGAAATCATTGTATGACTGGGGACCTCAACACCAAGCAATTGAACTGTAGGTGCTGGTTTCACAGTTTCACCTCGTTGATGCAGCTCCAATAGCCTAATGCACTCTTGTCAGCCACATAGGAAGTTCCAAAAGGATTCAAAGTGGACACAATGCGTGCGCAAAATGCGGATACTTTAAAAACAAACGTCGTCTGCCTTCCAAAGCCTTATTCTCAGCTAAGATTACGCTTCAACCTAATCGCTAGTTGTGTGTTGTGACTGCTGTTTGGGGGTCTTTTATTTAAGCTGTTGATTCAGATTTCATCTAGTCAAACAATTAAACCTGGCCGAAAGGACTGGCGTGCTGGCAGTTCTTTGCTGCGAACAAGGCCGTGTACCCTACCTGCGCGCCCAACACCAATCCTTTGCGGTCCAGGTCGTTGAGCTTGGCACGCACCTTTTGCTCCAAAACACTTTGACCTTGTCAGATCTTGCGACATAGTTTCATGATGTTTCATGCTGAATCGAACTGAATCAAATGCCATCAACAGTCCCAAGTTCTCGTCTCGGCCTTCAGGAAGCCATTCTGACTTCATGCTGCTTCGCCATGCTTCGCTTGAACCTGTCGTGCAACTGAGAAACCTGGAGGACCCGGAAGAGCTACAGCTGGCGACCAGGAACCTCGACTTGCAAGGAGTGGCATGCAGTTCTCCAGCATAATCGTAGCGAAGGGTACGGTGACCTCACAAGACGCCGCAGTTGCAGACCTTTTGGTCTTCAGGGACCCCCACACGAAACGAGTTCAATTTCAAAATATATGATCGTTATCATATTATATATATAACACATATAGAATATAACTAATCCATACTAATCCCAAATTCATCCATAGTCAACAAGTCCATGAGTTTATAAGAAAACCACTTGCAGATGGTCACAGATTTTCCGTATATTTTGAAATGGAAAGAGAACAAATTTCGTGCACCTCGCAGCGGTGCCCAAGCCTCCAACATGCCGCAGATGTTTTGAAGCATCTCCAAACCACGAAGGAAAAACAGAACCACACCAGGCACCTTTCCAATCAATTTGCTCTGATCCTTTCCGTCCTTTCCATCCTTTTCTTGATTTTCAGCTCGTTCTTGGTGTTCATTCATCTGCTGCAAGAAATGGATCTGCGAACTGCTTGGGATTGAGTCCCGGAACAGGAAGGCGCATTGGCTCATGGAAGCTTCAATGAAGGTAGCAAACTCCGGCAAGTCGGGGTCAGCATCAAACTCAAAGCCAAGGTCAAGCAAGCTGGATATGTGGAGCTGCCGGTCTTGTGCCAACACACTGATGATCCACTTGGCCGCTGCAAGTCTCTCTTCGTGGCTGAGGCGCTTGACAATTCCTTGGTGCTTTCATTGGGGCTGGCGATTGTAGCGAAGCAGTTAAGGTACTAGCCAACCCGGAAAGGACCACAAAAAATGTTGTTCTCTGTGTTTCCTCTTCTTCCTCTTCTTCTTCTTCCTCTTCTTCTTCTTATTATTATTATTTCTTCTTCTTCATCGTCGTTGTCGTCATCAGCATCATCATTGAATCATCATCTTCTTTTCATCGTAGAAATTATTCAAGCAATTTCACGCTTGTGCCTCAGAGAATCCCCAATCCAACAAAACAGGCCGCACCTGCTTTGCATCACCACCGGGTACTTGCTCGACAAACACATTTCCTGGACAATGCAAAAAATGCTGCTCTTAAAACAAAAAAACAACCCTGTCAACACAAAGTGATGGAGGTTGTCATTTCACTTTAACCTCTTCAACTGCCATGAAAGCCTCTGAGCCAGAGCCACTCCTGGATGTGGATCTCCATGAATGAGGCCCTCTTGAAAGACTAGCAGAGCAAAGGCATGAACCAAATTCCGCGCCAGTCCCTCCCGATCTGCCCCATATGGCATCCGATCCAGGTCAGTGATCTTCCAGCCCTCGATAAAGACCATGGTTAGCACCCGCCGCGAACACAAATTCAGCATAGGCTCAGGACAGGTCACGTCCACCGAGTGCCGTCTCAAGGCATTGGCCGCTTGCATGGCATTCTTTGCTTCCAGCTGGAAGTCCACTTCCTCCACGGCTGCGCGACGCCATTCGCGAATCAGGTCCTGAGTCACGGTGAAAGATGTGAAAGGGGATTTTCGAGGGGGAAAGTGGATGGACATGGCATGACATGGCAAAAGTCAGAGAATATCAAAAAACAGACATCTCGAACTAATCGGTCTTACACAAATACCCATATCTGCCAAAGATGCAGCTCAATCTAAAGATGGCTTCATTTTCAGACTGGGAGACTTGAAGAAGCCTTGAAGGATGCCCATCTTGCACTTAGATGGATACCATAATCATCGCACATTGATGGATACCATGTGATACAATGTTGAATTCGATAGAGTGACAGTAAAATCTGGAGCGCCCTTGTGGAGTTTCATCATCTTGGCCGCAATAAACTCGATGGTCACAAGGTCTGTCTTCATCAAACTTCCAACTCCATGGTGCTGGACCTTCACGCAGACCTGACTGATATCTGATATTCATAGGACTCGCCCAAGTCAGAAACACATAAACATAAACCATGACAATGTATACAGCATCAGTATCAAAAAAAAGGATATATGGAAATATGTTATCCCAGAAGCATGCTCATCTTCTTCAAAGATCTTCTAAGTGTTTCTGGCATGTTTGGGTGTGCACATGCGCTTGGATCTTTTGATGGGAACGGGTTTGAAGGCGCACAAGCATGTGCAGTATCATTGATACACACACACACATGTATATATATATATATACATATACATACACACGTTGAAAAAGAATATCATATTATAAATATATATATATATAATTTATATATATATATACATATATATGTATGTGGGTGCGTGTGTGTGTGCTATACCAGTACATGTGTGTGTTCCCACTTGAACTGATCGCCAATCACCCTGTTGGCCCATCTGATTTGGCCTTCTGACCAGAGCTCCGGAGCCATGCCATGTGAGCCTGCAAAGCGAAGAAGTTTTTCTGGGCAGAGAGAACCGTGGGCAAGAACCAATGGAGTTCATCATTGCCACTGTAGTTTGGGATAGATCGCAAGGAAAACCTGAAAAGACACTATATATTATATATAAACATTGGTTACAGTCTTTCGACATGTCGAGCAAGCTAATTGTTTGCTCAGTCCTGACCCACACTCGCCGACGCAATGGGTCGTTGTCCAAAATCACGGAAAGTTTCTTCTAAAGGTCTCCCCAAGTCGGTTTTGATCGTCCGCACAACTTCCTGCGAACAAACTTGAAGCCACTTGAAAAAATGCACTTGAAGCCACTTGCCAACTACACCCCCTTGTTGAAGCTGGAATCTTTCAAATATCAGGGGCCTGCCACAGCCACAGTCAAATCCTTGTTCATGTTGAAAGCACCCGCATGTTGCGCATTTTCTGGCAGCATGTCTTGGAGTCTGGGAGGAATTGGTATGTGATGGTATGTGTTGCGGTGTGTCATGGTGTGTCCTGGTAGTTCGAGATGGGAAGCTCATCCTGCAAATCGCGAAGCTCTTCAACCCATGGTGCTGGTAAGCTTCCAGCTTTGGTTGAGGCGGCTTGACCTGCTGAGCAAAGCTGAGCAAATTCTCCGGGCATCGCCCCGCTGTACTTGAACAGAAGATCGATGAAGATCGATGAAGATCGATGAAGATCGATGAAGATCAGCAATCAAACCGGAACAAATGTTCATAAATTCTACTGTACTGAAATTGACTTCTAATGCGTCAAGGGCACCGAACTTGGTAAGGAAGCCCCTGTATTTTAGAATGTGCTGGTGAACCAACTTGGCATTCTTCCGGTGCAACTGGTTCCATCGTTTCTCCACGATCTCTTTGTCCAGATCAGGTTGAGACGCCAACTCATGTTCCTTGAATGGCCCAAATGCGGCATGTCATTCAAGGTTCAATGTGGTATGAGCCTACAATAATTAGCCTGCAGACTATTCCAACTCGACGAACAGAGTTGCTGCAAAAATCTCGGCACCAGTACTGTATATACGGTGTATATACAGCGTATATACTGTATTTATTTGTATTTGCTTCAATCTGAATCGCCAGGATTCCAGTTTCTTCACAGATCTGCTAACGGCATAGGCAAGTCGAACAGTGGCAGCAGACCGAGTCAACAGTGAAATTCTCCCAGTTTTGGCCTTCCATTCGGTCTCCATCACACCTCACTTCATCGATGGGCACCGCATCGCCAGCGTTGCCGCAGTTGCATGGTAGCCATGGCTGCGACAGCGACTCGCAAACAACGTGTGGCTTCAAACCAGCCTACAAAGAAAATCCAAAAAACCAAGTCACATTCAAACATCTCAAACATCTGAAACTTCAAGCAATCACAAACAACACAAACAAGGATGTTGGGATTTGTCAGACATGTTTGCTGCATTTCTGTGCAACATGCAGAACTGGACATATCAACACTCATACTGCATCACTACCGTTTGCAGGAGTATCAGTGAATATCAGGGAAGCTGTGAGATTCAGAGTTCCAAGTATATCATATTCGCGGAAATTCCCAGATACCATATCAATATGGTAAGATCTGAATCTGCAATCACAAAACTCAAGCTACATGCCACAGGTTTCAAGAGCCATCCCGCCAAAGCTTCGATCCAGACCCGGCAGAAATTGTTTGCTTGCTCAAAAACCGTTTAAAAAATCAAACATAATTCAATAGTATTAGTACTGAAGATATATTATGATTTTAAAATATTTTAAAACAATATCATCCATACATTCTTACCAATACCATGATATACCATGATATACCATGATAAACCATGATATTGAAAGTCATTATGATCTTCAACAGACCCGGCTTCATCCTGCGGCACAAGATCGCCGGGTTGGCCCGGTCGTATTCGGACTTGCTGAAGCCTTCACGCTCGTTGATCACCGCCAGCAGCCTGCAGAACTCCTCCAGTCCAATATCCTCAGCAGAGGTCCGAAGGAAACCACGGTGTAGGGAATTTTGTAGGGAATTTCCACATCAAAAATGGACCAAAACAAAGGTGGTGTTTATAATTCTTAGGGGGATGGGAGTAATATGAAAAAGTGACTTAACCTGTCTCAACTATTCTCAAGTGATATCATGTGATATCACTGTGGCCATTTCTACCACATCCACTAGGTCCAATACACTCTTGGGCGGCTGAAATCCTTACATACCAAGGCCCCAACCCCGGAATTGTCTGCATCAAACTCTTGTGTCAGCTCAACGATCACCTTGACAACACCCAGGAGAACAAAAAACTCAGGGTTGTCCAAAAGCAGGGTCCCCGCAAATTCCGGTTTGTTTTTCACCAATGTCCCAAGGTGGTCACCATCAAAATTGCCATGAATTGGATCACTCTGGAGCAAATGATCTCAAAAAAAAAATCCAGTGAATTATCATCAGTTTATATCAGTTCTCTCCATTCAAACAGCAATTTCAGCCAGAATTCGGGCCGGGCAAACCCACAATGCAACGGGCCACGGGACCCCACGCAACGCCATGCCCGTTTAGCGCCTGCTCCATGGGAGTCACATTGATGCTACGCAGGAGATTGCCAATCTCCTCGGCCTCGGTATTGACATGTTTGGATCATTTTGACACTGATATATTGAGGGAAATTGGTGTATTATTATGATGTATTGATAAATGAGTAAATGATGATTTATGTTCTGTTGATATTATTCGGATACACACACACTAGACAAGAATGGATCATTATATGATCCGGCAGGAACTGAATCCTGAAACATGCAAACCAGCCTAGATTATTAGAAGAATAAAAGAGCCACGTGAGGTACTGCTCGAAAACGTTGTA
>Ga0126342_10003869_pt1 | contig 25144 bp, 21 predicted proteins | sample Cyp1metagenome_FD_92528 | JGI IMG/M metagenome (GOLD analysis project Ga0126342, IMG submission 92528) | Coral microbial communities from Lord Howe Island, Old Settlement Bay, Australia - Cyphastrea 1 metagenome | ecosystem: Host-associated > Invertebrates > Cnidaria > Coral ...
ACACTATATGTATATCTATATGATATATGATATATATATATACACTATATGTATATCTATATGATATATGATATATATATATATACACTATATGTATATCTATATGATATAGGATATATCTATATGATATATCTATATGATATATGATATATCTACATGATATATGATATATATATATATATCTATATTATATATGATATATCTATGATCTAAATATCCATTATCTACTATGATCTATGTATCTCTATCCATATATTTGGTTCATGGAGATTTACAAGACTTGACTGATGCTTAGCGCAGGCTAGGCTGGTCCTCCTCCAAGAAGAAAGGCCTCCGCGCCAACGTGCGCGACATGCTGCAGAAGGCGCAGGTGGAGCCTCCAGCTGCCGGTATCCCTCGAAATTTAGCTCTTACATAGGCTTTATGTATGGTAGGTACCACGAATTTAGGTACCTGAAATTGCCATGGATTTTGTAGCAAAATGATTATCGAAGGCTATTATCCAACCAGAATGGGAGCATGACGGGGATATCTTAGGGCTTCTTTCATTGGTTGATCCCCAAACATATCCCCCTCTGGTAATGTCACAGTTTGCGAGCTGGAACATCACCATGTTGAATAGGTCAATCATCGAAGTAAAGGGGCCATCTTCCATAACAAATGCTTAAATTTCCAGGGGGTATAGCAATGGAGATTTGGCTGGCCATTGATCATGGTGATGTTCCCTGGTTGCATTGCCATTGATCATGGCCGAAAAAAAATAACACATTGGATGCTTACTGTTTTTCGAATGCCGAAACAACTGTTTGATGGCGATGGGTCGAATTTGGTGCCTTTCTTATTTGGATTATATAATTCGATGCTGGGTTGGTGATAGGAAATCTATGTTGGACACTGTCAAAACAGGGGTAAACGCTGCAGACTTCTCCTTGAACCAATTATGGGATTAATGTTTTTTTTTGTTTTTGTTTACATATTTATTTTTTATTTTTTGAAGTTGGATGATATAATGCTACACGCATATATATATACATACTATATAATAATAGTAATAATGATTTAATAATTTAATAATAATAATACTATATAATAATATATAATAATAATATATAATAATAATATATAATAATAATATATAATAATAATATATAATAATAATATATAATAATAATAATATATATATATATATATACAATAATAATATTATATATATAATAATATATTATATACACAATTGATACACATAATGTTATATAATAATATTGAACATTATCAAACCAATATTTGTTGTTTTTTCGCGGCTTACTATGTAAACATGCCTAGCAGTGCTTGTTGGCGCTTCATCTCCAATCGCAGGCTGCCAGCGCGATTCTAGTGGCTGCTGGAAACAAGTGACTTGGCATGGTGAACAAAGTCTCGCCTTGAAGCCTTGAATGGTCAGGTTGTCCGTAAATATACAGACACACTATCACATAGTCACATAGCCTGTAATACATAGTCATATACTTATATGATCTTCTATAGACTTTCCAATCTGAATGAATTTCGGATCATGTTACACACAGATTGGAAATTCCGATTGTATTCAGTCATGGTTACAATTGGAAAGTCATCCAGCAATGTTATACCCATTACACATAAGTCCACCTAGACTCCTAGACTTAGTTCAATGGCCATTTTAGGAACCTAAATTGGAGGTACACGGAGGGAGCTACCATATATAAGGCCTATTTTTCAGGCCTAAATTTCAGGGAATATCCCCACAAAATATGGCCGGTACTAACGTACCTCCATCAATTGGATCCTGGAGATCTCCCATTGATTAGTCGAGGCGACAGGAGGCCGATGCGAAGTTCTTGATGGGCAAAGTGCAGCTCCAGGTCCCTTTTGGGCGTAGTGCTGGGCATAGCGGCCGACAAAGTTACGGGACGTGTGAAGGAGAAAAAATATGGGATGTACCTGGAAAAAACAGGTGGAACAATGGGAGATATAACTTTGTTAAATGGCATAAATTTGGGATGTACATATATGTACCAGGTAAATCATGGTGATATTTTCACAAACGCCAACATTTTGGGCGTTCGTTGAAAAAGGCCCAGCAACATGGCGATTTAAGCCAAACAAGTGGGAGATTTCCACTGGGATTTACAACCAAGCGTGGGATACAATGGGATATATATATATATGATATATCACCACAACTATGATATTTGAGGTGGTCCATGTTGGTCCAGAAATTGGGTATGCCCCCTTTGCCATTTGAATTTCGAGAGTTCGATTCAACGTTTTTGAGCGGTTACTGTAGGGGCATTCCGCAAGCTGGTTTGATATGGTTGAAACAATACCCTCTGGTAAATTAACATAGCTATGGAAAATCACCATTTTCCAGCTGGGAAAATCCACTATAAATGGCCATTTTCAATAGCCACGTTAAACTACCAGAGGGTAATGAAACCACCTAGTTTTTTTATGGTTTATTCCACCCATCTATGGTAAACATGGGGATGCTTTACTATTGTTTTAACCACATTATCCATGTTTCTTGGAGATAATTACAGTGACAGATTATTGGAACCTACTCTGAACCAACCACATGGAAAGACAGAGACCATCGTAATAGATAGGAACCCCATATTCCACCTTGAGCACTATGAAGCCAGACTAACCATTTTTTTCAGCCAGAATAACATAGAATCACCTTTATTAACCCGTACATTTTCCATGATTAAGGATTATTAAGCCATACATTTTCCATCAAAACTGACCCGGGGTCGCAACCGGTCGTGACGCAAGCGATACCCCAGTGCTTCACCCCAGTGAGGCCGGCAATCTGCATGCTGCGATCAAGGAGGTGCAGCGCCCGCTTACGCGATCCGTTGATGAAACGTGGTCTCCGTTGAAGTTGAAGAGCGTCGACAAAAAACTCAGGTTTTGAGGCTTTAGCTTGCATTTCTATTAAATTATATCAATTGTCAACTCGAAATGACATATGTAAATGGTTTCTCAATATATGTTTTCAATATGTAAAGGCAGTAAGGTCAACCTCCCGTCCCCCCGACAGCATCTGACAATCGTTTGGATGATTCGCCACGCTTGCTCTGCATCTCGATATACACACAATTTATGTGCATATATATATAAATAAACATACACACAGCGTGTGTATATATGTATATACTGTATATATACATATACACGATATTACACGATATGTGGATATATACATGATCGTACACAGAATAGGCATGGTCATTATCTAAATAGCTTGAGCAGGTCACAAAAGCCTATGATGCCTATGGAGCTTTGAAAGATGGGTCTGGAGCCGACAGTCTTCGGTTCAGTTCATTTCTTATGCTCATCCACAATATCAATTGGAGATACCCAGAAACATGGGCTAAACTTGGATTGTATATGCAGAACATATTCCCCAATCATGGTTGATTTTATAGGGTTTTTTTGCACCTTTGGCGGTAAGGATGATTCCCCGTCATGGCTGTCATGGCTGAGGCAAGGCGTTGGATGGACAGGATTGCTCTATGCTGCTTGCCTCCTGAGGCCGATGGCGATGAGCGCGATGAGGATATGAATGTGAATATGGACCATGACGACAAGGATGATGATGATGATGATGATGATGATGATGATGATGATGATGATTCATCATTATCATTTATCATGGTTATTGTTGTTGTTTCGATGTTCTTGGCTTTTCCACAGCGTTGTTTCGATGCCGCACGACGCGAAGTTGATACGGTGAGGTCTCCCGCGAAGCTGGTGGCTGGCCGTGAATCCGCCGTGACCTCGAAGGAGCTTGACCTGTCGGCGTTTGATGCATATCCAACGTTGGTAAAATATGCGTGATTTGGTGTGTGCAGATATGATATGCATATATATATATGATATATATATGATACACACACATATATATATATATATATATACACCTGTTTTTTTTTAAATATGATGTAGTTAAGATATTCCAATATGTCCCATTGGAGAGGAAGCAATTTTTGATGATTTTATAACTCCTTTGATCAGTTTTGCAGCATTTTTTGGCATCGAGGAGATTGAGATTCCCCAATATGATGGAGCTCTTCATGTCAGGGGGCCACAGCTTGGTTTCGAGTTCCAGTTTTCTGCAGGATGCAGCTTGGAACAGGTTTCTTGGGGAAAGGGGCCATCTTGGAAACATTTAAGGGTTGTTGATGACATGTATTCAATGTATTCAATGTATTCTGCATCCCATGAGAGATCGCAAAAATACACATCTATGATTAATTTGATGATTTTCACATACACCCAAAGGTGCATTAGCCCGATAAGTAAAGCATGAATGGGGAATATGAACGATATATATATATATATACAATCCAAGTTTAACCCATGTTTGTGGGATATGTCCAATTGGGATGTATGTCCAATTGGAATATATGATTTAATCCATATTTAAATAACAGCCCATTAATAAGTACCAATCCAACCATTCATTGGGATATTTCAGCCATATCCCAATTGGAATATGTCCAATTGGGGTGAATGTTCCAATTATAGGCTTTAGGGTTTCTAGGGTATGTCCAACTATATCCCAAGGAATGAACATCTTCCATTCATGGTTGGTCGTTATGCCCTGTCAGTGGCGTCCGTCTGGTCGCTGAGTCTGCCTTGGTGGCGCATAGCACCTTTCGACGCATCGGAGATGAGGAAGGAACCGAAGCGGCCTTGAAGGCTGGATCGAAAAAAGGTACTGTGGATGGGCCAGCGAAATCCTGCACCAACCGGATGATTGAACTCCTGTAAATCATATTAAATAATGGGATGTTTACCATCTATCAAATGGTGCAGGATTTCGCTGGCCCATCCACAGTCACATGGATCTAGATATTTTACGGGATGTATTTCATCAAGAATATGAGATTTAAATCATTTGGATCTACCGAGAATTGGGGATCAAATTCAAAAAATGTGTCTACTGCAGGATGGGAAGGCGATGAGTCTTGGATTTGGGCCCACAGGTTTCAGACAAAGCCATTTGGACATGTAGTCGGTGGAAGGAAGCCAGCCATTTTTGATGGATTTCAGCCAGGTGGTGAACGAGATTCGAAGTTTGCAGGAAGGTGTCTCGCTTAGATTTGTCCATTTTGACCCCTGGGGGTTGAAGTTGAATCCCACATTCATATTATACAAATACCTCCACTACTGTTTGGGGCCCAGAATGAATAGATCCAATACGTTTAGTTCATATGATTATAGCACTTTTGGTGCATACCTTTGGTAACCTAGGCTGTCAGCTGAGAATGCCATAGTTCGATAGGTGAATCATTCATGCCAGTAGCACATTTTCCATTCTGCCCATTTAGATGACTAGACAGTAGATCTCCATGTTTGTTACTCAAAACCTCTACTTCTTCTAGTTAAACTCTCCAGTTATGGTGAAACAAAATGCACGCCAGAGTGTCCTCGGGATCGTGGTAATCCATCAAGGATCATCAAGGTACTTCCGGTAGACTGCGGCCAAGGTTCAGACAGATCGCTGCACAAAGATATGCCACGACCAAGGTGAGGGTCTCTTCAAGAGCCGCACATGGGGAGCTCGAGTTTCATAGGGAAAATGATGGAACATGTACTTTTCTCCTATATTTTCATGCACTTTTCATATATTTGTATGGGGAATGTGATGACAAAAGATGGGAAATGATGGGCTTTTGGGGTACCACAATTAGCCACGCAAAACCAAGAATACCCAAGCTTGGAAAGTTGAGAGATTTGACAGTATCAAAAAGCAGCCCCCACATTTGCGCGCATGGGCGCATGGCCCATGCTTTATCTCCAGTACCTTCACCGATGGAAACTTCCCTCCAGGAACATTCCTCATTAATTGGGTGCTTCCAGGGCTTCGCCGTAGGTATTTTTCGACGAGAAATTTGTTGGGTAACTTACCGACTCATTTTTTGGGAAATGCTCATTTGTTGGTCTTTTTCAAGAAAAAAGGATAAAAAAGGGATCAATGATTTCCCCGTTCAAAAAGGGACCAAATTTCGGATTGTTTTGGGGTTTTGGACCTAAAAAAATACCCACATATCAGGCTTAAATATTATACCCAAATATCCCACGATATTTCCATAACGGATAGCGTGACCTTTGATCAAAGTTTCACCCAACAGTAGGACATTTCCTCATTTATAGATCATGTACCCTGTAGTAATTTGACATAATGATGGACAATAACATCATTTTTAACAGGTAAATCATCTATAACTGGCCCATTTTCCCAGATTTTCCGTTTTTAAGAGATAAATCATCTATACATGGCCCATTTTCCATAGCCATGTTAAATTCTACCATGGTATTTTTCAATGTTCCCAGGTCATCCCACATCTTTCCGACTGTCTTTCCCTTGTCTTTCCCGCGTCAGGCCCCTGCCCCCCGCCTTTTCCTCGGCACCAACCGCAGTGGTACATCCATACCATGCTGGGGGGCCTGAAGTTGCTATGTTTCCTGGGGCGAAAACGCGACGGCTTTTTTGGCTGATGTCATTTGAAATGAAGGCAATTTGTCAATAATTTTTCATCCCCCGTTCATATTAAACACCCTCGAGAAACCATGGTGGATGTAGGTGAGGATAAGAACACATACTTGGGAGCATTTTGCCATTTTGGGGGCTGTTTGCTTTTTGGGGGATGGGATTACAAGGAGAATCATCAAATGGCCCAAGTCTGGTCAGACACCGAGGTGAAAATTTGATATCAACACAGAGAAGCTGCAAGAACCCAACAGCGCAATTCCTTGATTTGCGTAAGGGTTTCTATGAAAATTGGGTACCCCATTCCATCCATTGGTTAATCATCATTATCCCATATTATCCCTAGAAAAGATGCTGTTCGAAAATTGAACCCCCCATTTTCAGATACACAATCACTTCGAAGAGGAGTTCCATTTGATATCAATTAACACGAGCATTTTCTTGGGTAAATCAGTAGTAAATCAGTAGTAAATCACCATTAAATCACCATTAAATCACCATGAAATCACCATGAAATCACCATTAAATGTCCATTACATGTCCTCATTAAACACCCCTTTTTTGATCCCAAGAACTCTCCCAGGAGTTGGTCGGCGGCCGTCAACTTCCGTTGGAAGCTCAGGGAGGCCTTGGCGGGGGACTTCTTCGAAAGACAAAGGCCCAATGGCCCCAATTTTTTTGACCAAGTTGAATGATTGATGTTTACCCTCTGGTTATTTAACATAGCCATGGAAAATGGCCCATTTATAGATGGTTTACCTATTAAAAATGGTGATTTTCCATGGCTATGTTAAATAACCAGAGGGTATTCATTTTTTGGGAAAGCCTCATGTTTTTTTTTGAGGTCCCCCTCTGAATTTTTGAAGGAACCCCAAGAGTATGCCATAAATCAATATCAATCCGGTATCGCTATCAGAATCGGTCCAAGTCAAGGCCTTTTCAGGATGAACCGGGGGTCATTCTGGCCCACCTCAGCAATGATCTTCATGGGAAACCACACCAAAATGGCCAAAAGTCGGTGTACGATTTTCGGAGAACTTCGCAGGTGACCAGATACTGCTCAAGTGCACCAGACTTCTTGAGCCCGACCATAAATAATTAGTGATAAATACTACGCATAATATGAATCCTATGATTCAATGTGAATAATTTGATTATAATGTGGCCATATCGTGTGAAAAACATGATAGAAAGTACGAATGATACCGATCATATGAACTGACACATAACCTCCGATGTCATCATGTTCCTATGATTTTCCTATGATTTTCCAATGTGTTTCCTATTGTTTTAAAGGGGATTTTCATCTTTCCAAGTCCCACACGCTGTAGCCCTGCGAGCTTCGTTCGCCCTCAGGTTTCAGGTCCCGGACTTGCAGGTGCCACCCCCGGAGACGGAGACCGAGGTGGGCGGAACCGAGTGGAGAGATGGGAGGTCATGAGAAGTTGAAGCTCATGTCAGATTGGAGAGAGGTAGGTTCTAGGGTGTGTGTATATATATATATATACATAGATGTAATTACATATATATATAATTATGTATTGTATATATATATATGAGTCACCGACAAAATGAGCTAAAGACTAAAGTAGTATAGGGAGTGGACTTGGAATGTTCAATTTTTACCTTAAAGCCTTCACAACCGATAGTTTGAGTCATTGTGTATGTGATATATACATATATACACGTGCCCAAATTCTATTCTTTTGAAAGGGATATACTGGTAATATAAGATAATATATACATATGTATATATAATAATATATTATTCATATGTTTCACCACCAACATTTTTTTGTATGTCTGAAAATCGAGGATTGACCACCAAAAAAAACAGAGTTTAGGGAAACTTTTGGGAGACCGTACAATGTCCTTAATTCAATTATTAAACAAATGGTGTTGATTTTGGTCCTGAATTGGTGCTGATTTCGAAAGATTTTGGTGTTGACTTCCATGGATCTTAAGGATTCTTCCAACATTTTTTGGAAACCGCTGCCTCTCATTTCACCAACATGTACCTATTGGTAATTCGACGTACTTCTATAGCATGTCAGGATGTCAGAAGTAATCAGAAGTACCGTGTATCTAGATACTTATTCGATTGCTTCTATTGTTCTTTAAATATTTTCTTCGTAACCCGAAAAGATAGACATTTCGTACTTCTCTAGTTTCGATTCGGATCTTACTTTTCTATCCCTTGGGGGGTTGCCCCGAACACAGGCGGAGAAGCCTTCGGCCACTGAGGCGTACCCCGATGTGGGAGTTTATGAGTTTTTTACAGCCAGTCATGGTCGGTGAATGGGATGTAAAAATGGCAGGTCTACCACGGTTTACCACAGCAAAGTTGATTTATCGCTAGTAGCGAACTATATAATTACTATCGTTTAGTGGCACCATACATGGTCCAATGGTTAACTCTTCAATTTGTCGCAGCATGGTATAACTACAAGGTGGGTGCCCAGTAGTTAGGCTAGCTATATGGTTGGTGTTAGACATATTTATGATATTTATAGTTCATGGGGGTTGTAAACCAACTTAATTACTTAAATTAACCATGTAGGTAAACCATGTTTATAAACCATGGTTGTAAACCTACAAGGTGGTGACTCCCAAATATACTCCATAGTAGTTAGACATATTTGGGAATCACCACTTTTTTTGTGGTAAAACAACTGTGGGATCCCTGGGATCCCATTCAGACATCGAGATGTGTCATTCTGATACAAGTAAACCTAGCATAAATATCAGATAATCAATGGATAAAGAAATGGATAGACATGTTTTTTTTTTTTTAAAGAAAAAAAACAAATTTAGTAATCAATAGATAATCAGATAATTAATCAATGGGTAATCAATATCAGTAGATAATCAGAGAATCAATGGATAGACATGGATAATTAGATTAATTTAAACTATATCATCAATAAACCATCCATAAAATATCTATTGATTCAATTATTTTATATCATCAGTAAACCTACCATAAATAGATAGACATAGATAATCAATGGATAATCAATAGATAATCCATGGTCTTGTCTATGGAGAGGGACATTCCTTATAGGGACACTCCTGGAACATTCCTCTTCAATCCAGATATAGTTCATGATATTGCCCATAAGTATCCCTTAACACATCCTCGCAGAACATTGTAACATTCCCCAAATCCTGCTTACATTGAAGTTTCCCAATCTGGGTATGGATCAATACCTATTAATACCATTTTTAGTGGGTTATTCACATCCATGTTAACCCAGCTAAATTTTGATGTCCACCAGGGGTATAGGGTTTTGACACACTGCCATCTCAATAAAACCCCATAAAGCCCCACGAAACCTGCATAAACCCTACCATTTTTAGCGACATATCCCCCATTCCAGGCGGCCTAACAGCCAGGCCGTGACAGCAGATGCCAACATCCGCAGCCTGGGAGATAGGCGGCCGGGATCAGCAACTAATGGCTGGATTTATGACACTTATGGATAGCCTAAATCAAGAATCGACTATATCTGGTTGGTGCTTTGGAACATGATTTTTTTGATTTTCCCAAGTTGGGATGATGATCCAATCTGACGAACTAAAAAACATTTTTTAGGGGGGTTGGTATACCACCGATCATGGTTGAAACTAAATCCCACAATTGGTATGGGTCATCTTGAGGGCCTCCGGAGACGGACCTCTTTCTACGTTCAGCTCTCGCAGGGTGAGCGAAGCCATGGCGTTGGGCGCGGTGCAGATCTCAAGCTGTCTGGCCATATGGGGCATGCATTTGGGATTTGACACAGACAATTGGGGAAGAATGGAAAGCTCATCAAGACCTGGGGGGATTTTCACTGGTTGGTGGTTTGGAACATGTTTTATTTGTCCATATATTGGGAATCATAATCCCAACTGACGAACTCATATTTTTCAGAGGGGTAGGTCAACCACCAACCAGCATATGATGTTTAACCACAGATAAACCACAGATAAACCATATAGATTAGCCATTATTAAAATTATTAAACATTATTAACCATTATTAACCATCATTAATCAGATTTTCACTTGCCATGTTCCATTCTCGCCCTACGTTTCCATGTGACAAAGTTCGGGGGGATCATGGATGCACAATGTAAACCGACGTCGGTTCCTGAAGGATTTCCTATAAGTATCGCCCTTTTTAACTTTTCAGAAAGCCTGAGTTTCAGAGAATCCCATACTATCCCATACTACATCCACCATGGTTTCAGGTGGGGTGTTTAATATATTTTAATATAATCCAGCCCTTTGTATATTTGTTAGGACTTGGTGGCGCACCCAATCCACCATTTTGGCTTCAGATCCAGCCTCTGCAGAAGAATGACACCAAGTCAGCCTTACAGGCGCGCGGTTCCGGTGATGGTTCCTGAGGATGATTTTCAAATCTGGCTCAGGGTTGAGGGATCAAAGAACTTTGGACAGTTGCCATGATTTTCGTGATGATCTTCACAATACTTCCATAAAGATCAACATTTCCATAGATTTATTTCCATGAAAAACAAGTTGTATCTCACTGACACTTCATGATTTTCATCATTTTCGCCAACACACTTTCCATGAAGATTTCCATGGAGATTTCCATGAAGATTTGTTGTATTTCAACATACTCTGCTACCAAGCCATGCTCTGTCTCCGTTGCTCATCCACCAAGCGCCATCTGGCCATCGGGATGGGCGCGCCGCCGAGTCTGCCTTGGTGGCACAGAGCACCTTTCGACGCATCGAAGATGAGGAGGGAACTGAAGCGGCCTTGAAGGCTGCGATCTGGGACCGAGCCAGAGAGGATCAAAGAGGTTTTTCGAATGGTTTTTTTTCGGATTTCAATAGGATTTTGATGGGATTTTGATGCGATTTCAATGGGATTTCTGGATTTTAATGGGAATTAATGGAATGAATGGACATTTAATGAGAAAACTGACATAGATGTGGAAACCCCCATGCGGAAACCGCCAGGAAAATCATTTACAACTAGAAGATGTTCCACATCCATGGCAATGTTTACTGGAGGGTATCTCCAATGAGGCAATATGCCAATAGGGTACAGATATTTTGTGGATATATTCACTAAGAAGATGACATTTGGGTCCCCAAAATGGGGGATCCAGCGAACAACGAGTCTTGGATTTGGGGCTGGGTAGCACATTTTCCGACAAAGCCATTTGGACATGTAGTGGGGGGAAGGAAGCCAGCCATTTTTGATGGATTTCAGCCAGGTGGTGAACGAGATTCGAAGTTGGCAGGAAGGTGTCTTGCTTAGATTTCTCCATTTTGAGCCCTACAGTAAGATTTTGGTTGAATCCCACATTCATATTAAATACCCTCACGATGGAACCCCAGAATGAATAATCAGATCCGCTACGATTAGTATTCAGGCAAGGGATTGAGCGCTTTTAGTACCTTTGATAGTCTAGCCTGGCAACTGAGAATGCCGTGGTTCGATAGGTGAATCACTATGCCACTAGCGCGCTTTCCATTCTGCCAATTTATATAGATGGCTAGACAGGCAGTCTAGACAGTAGATCTCCATTTTTGTTACTCCAAAGCTCTACTTCTTCTAGTTAAACTTTCCAGTTATATATGGTGACAAAGAAATGCCATAACCGTAATTTCCTGGGGATGTGGTACTCCATCAAGGTAGTTCCAGTGCGGCCAAGGTTCAGATTGAGCCGGGGTGGAAGCGCCGAAGGAAAAGCCCCACTGGGCACGGATCTTTTTCCGTGGATTAAAATGTCCGTCAGTCGCACCTGGAGCTTCCCAAGTGGTCAGCAAATAGTAAAGAAAAGCGTGTGGATTGATTCAATGGGGATGAACAGACCATGGGCCTGCAAAATTCATGATTCTATAAAAAATATATATATATATTTAAAAGAACAACTACTATACATTTCTGAGCCCGGCCGCTTTTTTTTGGAGCTACACATTTGAGCTACACATTTTTCGACAAAACCAAACAGCGCCTTTGGTGGATCACGTGTGGTTTTTCGGGATGCCCATGGCACTTGGGGATGATGGGTCAGTGAACATCCATAGCTCCACGTGCCTGCACTGGTTGATGCTTTATCTGCTTTATCCCATGATTTATAGAATTTTAACCATCCGGTTGGTGTAGGATTTCTTCGATCCACAGTATGTCCTATGCATGGCCCGACAGAAACTTTCTTTGGCCCAAGAGAGGCCATGCCATGCAGCAGGTCATGCGAGGTCACTGCTCCATCTTGTGAAGGATCTGTTGAGCAAGAAGTTGGCGCCCACGGTAAAATCCACTTTGCAACTGGTCAATGGGAATATTCCCTTACTTAGGCCTTACATAGGCCTTATATATAGTAGGTACCTCCAATTTAGGTTCCTAAAATGGCCATTGAACTGGAGTTGACAAAGTTCTGACACATTCATGAGCCATTTGACGCAGCTGGTACATACATTCATGTTTCATGTTTGCATACAAGCGCGTCAAAGCCAATGGTGAGGACAAAGATACCATGATCCTAAACCCTTGTCAGGAGCTATGGATATCTGTTTCCCATTACAAAGCTGCAACATTTTTTTTGTATCACTAGGTTAGGCAGAGTTGACAGGCAGTATGCTTTGGATCCTCATGGGAGAATCGCAAGGCTAGCGCAAAGGACCGCCCTAATGGCGTGGGTGCAAAAATAGGAAACTTTGGGATGTTGAGCTACCCTCCAGTAATCAAACATATCAAACATGGCGATGGAAATCCATCATTGATGATTTCCAAAGCTGTACACCTCGATAAAAATATATGGGATTTCCCAAAATTGCCACCTTTGATTCCCGGCTCCGGGTGGAATCTTCGTGACTCGACCAGACTTCAACCAGCTGGGCACAGGACGCTGCGATGTCTCGCTGGGAGTGGCAGAAATGTTGCAGGCCGCACTGCAAGCAGGATGGGAAGCCGTAAAGGAGAACGACATGGTTAGACCTTATTCTTGGATAGGGACATATAATATAATGAGATATCAGTGATATCAGTGATATCAGTGTGAAATATCATGAAATATCCATATCCCCAAAATATCTCCAAACGTATCCCCAAGTTTGGCCGCGGATGTCCGAGTTTTCGTGATGTCGAACATCGGCACAATTCTGTGACAGTTGTGGTGGTCAGGTGTTATCCGGACAACCCTTGGTTCGTGCGCGTGTTATCAGTGACAAGCTTAGGTCAGGGGGAAGTGAGGGTGGGGGCAATACCCACTTGGAGAATCATCCCACGAATTGAAACTGGTTCGGAACCCGGTTTTTCTTGTCCCCCGACTGACTGGATGCTGCCACTGGGACCAAAATCTCACTTACAAACCAGTTGGGGTTGGCCCAAGGGATTTCATTTCCTTTCCATTTCCATGATCCCCATCTTGTGGTTCTGCCTTGCCAAACATTCCAAAAATTCCGGGTGGGATAGGAGTTGCAGAGAGTGCAAAATGGAGGTTTTCTAAATTTCAGGGGTACCCCGTACCCCGAAATCATCCATTCTTATTTTCGCATTGTCCAGGTTTAAAACCAACCATTTTGGGGATCCCACATTTATGGAACCCCCCAAATGATCTTCAAAATGAATCCAAAAAACCGTTGGAGCCTTCCTATGTTCGACTCAGGTCTCCATTTGTATCATGGGTTGTATCGAGTGCCAGTCTCAGTTTGCCGCACTATACCAAGGTCTATGAGGCTGACGATGATGATGATGATGATGATGATGAGGATGACGACGATGACGATGACGATGACGACGATGATGATGATGATGATGATGATGATGCTGATGATGATGCTGCTGCTGATGATGATGAGGATGATGAGGATGATGAGGATGATGACGATGACGACGATGACGACGATGACGACGATGACGACGATGACGACGATGATGACGATGATGACGAGGATGATGATGACGACGACGACGACGATGATGATGACGATGATGATGCAGACCACTTTTGAATACTTTTGACAAGGTTGACCTTACGGAAGGCTGTCATGTTTTGCCCAAACAGCACACTTTGTCTAAGGGTGGCGAACCATTGTCGCATTTCGACCATGGAGAGCTATAACATTGTCACTGACATGTGGCTCGGCAGTTTTTCAGGGATGTTCTTACTTTGTATTCAAGGTGGGCCCCCCTAGATAGCTAAGTTGGTCTAAAGGTGAAGTGGTTCAGTATGGTTTATAGTAGATATATCATGATATATCTATGTATCTATAGTTGACGGTGTTTATAACTGGGGGGCACCACCTTGTCCTACCCTGGGTGATGATTAAATTTGACGTTCAGTTGTTTTGGCATGGGTAAGAACCATTAGGGTTTGCCTGCAAATAGCGTACCCTATTCCGTCCACTGGGTAATCATCGTTTTCACCATGAAGAGTTGACATCACCGGGGGGTCAATCCCCATTTTCAGATACCCAGCATTCACATTCTTGGTGGTTATATATATATACACATGCATCACATATGATATATATATATCATTATATATCCTATGCCTGGTTTGAAATCACACTTTTTCAAACACACCCATAAATTCAGCAGTGATTCGTAACTTTTTCGATCCCCTTGGAGGACCGTCGAACTCGCAGCGTTCGAGCTTAGGATTGATTTGGATTCCATGAAGCGGACGAACCTGCTTCCGGTGGTGGGTCACCAAGTCAGGTGCATCTGGCTGCTGATATCCATTGGAATCATGGTTTCATCGAAAGTTCCTGATGGTATACGCCCACAATCATCATTTTTTTTTGTCAGTCTTGATAAGGAAAGTGGTGTTTTTTTTAATTTGCGACCTCAGTTTTTGGAAACATCCATATATGTTTAAGTGGGGATGTCATGTTTTAGAAAAAGGCGGACCCTGTGAAAAGCTACCGCGGAATAGTCGGAGATCGAGTGACTTTTATTGAGTCAGTGTTGGCTGTTTATTCTTTTGCCATTTAGGATATATGAGGATCCAATCAAGGCAAACAAACACCTTTTTGCAGGGTATTTAAGATCAGATTCGCAATGTTTGTGTCCAATCAAGTTGGTCGGAGAGTGGGAAGATCATTCGTAAATGTCGAGCATCTTTTTAAGCAATCTCCAATCAGAAGCTAGAGAACAGGGTGCTGACAGCAAGGATATCCTAACGTTTCACACCTTCCATCGATGAATTGGGGCCAAAAATAAGGAAGAGTAGCCTCTGGTAGCTGAACATAGCTATGGACAATGGCTCAGACAATGGCTCAGACAATGGCTCATTTAGTTCGATGATTTCCCTTTTGAACTAGTGATGTTCCATAGGTATGTTAGTTTACCAGAGGGTAATCCATTTAATGGGAATATACCTATCAATCATGGGGATTCAATGGGATATAACTGATATAACTGGCACTACCTAGCAATAATGGGGATGTGGTATCCTAAATTACCAGAGGAAATCTCTCGCGACTTTCTGAAGGTACTAACCAGGTCACCGCAGCTCCTACTGTACAAGATATCTAAGATACACCCTACAGTGGGTCCGAGCAACAACGATGCCTAGAGAAGCAAGCCACCGAAAATTTGATGGTTTGTCATGGATTTGTCATGGTTTATCATGTTTTTTCCATGGATTATCATGGTTTATCATGGTTTTTCATCGTTTTCGCGCTTGAAATGTCCAGGCTCAACCTAGGGATCAACCAAGGGGTCAGCCAAGGGCTCCCCAGTTGAAACGTCCCGAAAAGTTCAAAGATGAATGGGAACCATGGACATATTGGTATTATATTATATTATATCATATAGTTATTGTCTGTTGTTACCATGAAGTTACCACCCACTCTCATATTAATCCTTTCAAAGGCTGCATCATCCTTTCTGACAGCCAACAGGACACCCGACAGGACACCCGCTCCACACTTGCAGTGACGTTGATAACCCACAGACGTGTTTCTCATTCTTCACTCGCAAGACTTGTGCCCTCAAAATCTCAAACACTTCCATTACACTCTGAAAAGAAACACTTCGAGAACCTCCATCCTACTCCCCCCATAACAACTAGTAACTGTCAATAGTCCTCTGGTAATTTAACATAGCTATTGAAAATGACCATAGAAATAGTGGATTTTCCCATGAAAAATGGTGATTTTCCATAGTTTTTTGTATGTTTACCAGAGGGTAGTCCTCTAAAAAAAACCCAACTGCTCCAGCCCCTCGTCCCAAATCTCTCCATGCCGGGCCTGGCGCTTCCCACTGCGGCCCTGCGGAGCAAGGGCGGCAGCACCTCCCCGGCGGCCGTGAGCCCAGCGAAGACGCTGCCGGGGACGCTGCTGCCCCTGACGGGTGCAGTTAGTCCGGGATCCAACTGCTCCAGCCCCGAGAAACTTGGAGGATGTGGCACATGATGTGGTTTAAATGTTGGGTTTAAATGTCAAATTGATAGAACTTTTGTTATATTTTTGATAGACAGATTGAATTTTTTGGTTTGATTTTTTGTGTGTCATTTTGGTTTGATGTTGGAGGTTGTTTGAAGATTGATAAGATTGGGCCCTAAATGTACTGGTTCATCATTCATTTTCTCAGATTTGTTCATCCATTTGGGGGCATACATGGGCATCCGTAGAGAAGCTTATAAAGTGGGGTGCAAAAACCATGATATTGATTTTGTATATCCTGGTTTTTCAACTATTCTGGGGTTTGATTTTTCCTTCATTGTAAAAAAAAGAGTTCCTGTGTAATCCTTCGGTTCGGTTCACAAGTTTCTGTCAGGTTTGGTTCCAACCCTTCGGCTTCTACGGTTCTCAGCTAGACAGATAAAGTAGACAGGTCAGACAGACACAGTAGATAGATAGACAGATGGATAGATAGATATAGAATGATATAGATAGATAGATAGATTAGATCAGATCAGATCAGATTAGATTAGATTAGATCAGATTAGATTAGATTAGATTAGATTAGATGGATAGATAGATGGATCGATGGATAGACGGATCGATGGATAGATGGATTAGATAGATAGATCGATAGATAGATACGTAGCGGAACGGATGGATGGATAGATAGAGATTGATAGAGATAGATAGAGATTGATAGAGATAGATAGAGATCGATAGAATTTGATAGAAATAGATAGATAATGATAGAGATAGATAGAGAGAGAGAGGTAGATAGATAGGTTAGTCGGTAGGTAGGTGGGTAGGTAGGTAGATAGATAGATAGATAGGGATAGATAGATAGATAGAGATAGATAGACACAGGATGACACAGGATGACACAGGTGGATATAGATAGATATAGATAGATATATACTCAGTATGTCGATGTAGGATTTCATCAAAGAGATGGAGGATGCGGTTGTGTGGTTGGATTATGGATGTAGGGTCGATGGAGGGTTCTTCAAGCTGTTTTGAACAGCAGGCTGTATGGTTGTAGTTTCCCTGGTCAGTTTGTTCTTTGCAAATGGGATGTAACGAAATGGGGACTAGATGCCAGCGAGGATTTTGATTTTGACTAGATATAAGAGGTTGATTTTGGATAGGATAAGGCCGCACAAATTCCAGAGGTTTGAAACATCATTTGACCTCACCAAAATGGCACTTTTTTCTAGGCCCAGAGGCATTTCTGGACGAAGGCTTTTTTTGGTTCGAAAACTGGATTCCACCGTTTAGAGCATCCAGATTCTTTTGAACCATAAGAACCATAAAAAGAACCATAAAAAGCTCCCATTTTTGTATGATCTCCAATGATCTTCACCTCATGAAAGGTGCCACTTTTCATCACCAGTCGAAAGGTCGTGCGTTTGGGCCAAGGAAACCGCTGATCTCGCCGTCCATCAACTTAAAGGCCTTGATTCCGGACCATGTCACTTGCCAAAATCCACCACCCAGAGAACTTGAAGCTTCCCATGTAGATATATGATATATATATATAATTAAATATGATATATATATATATATATATATATATATCCCCACCCAAAAAAGATGCCGGAAAGTGTTTCCAGGATGGTAGTTGGGTCATGGTTCCCACTAGTCGTTTCCAGGTTTCCAGCTTTTCGGCATCTTTTTTTGGGGGGTTGCTGCACAATTATTGATATAGAATTGCATGTGGATATACATATATTAGTTATTCAATGTTATTCAGGTATATGATAATAGATTATTAGTATATGGATAATATTGGATAATATGTAGAATAGATATAATTATATATACACATTATCTATTCGTAATTAATTGTCCATATTCAAATGGGATCCGTTTTGGGGTTCTCGAATGCAACCTGCATTTGATCCATGATTGTCATTCTTCTTGCTGGTTAAATTCCCATTTTTGCTGAAAGCAGCACCGAATGTTAAGAGAGGTAGCTCAAGCCCCAAAGTCATGGTTCACGCACCAACAAAATCCCATATTTCTGCTGGTTAAAAATCAGATTTGTGGATGGAAAAATCCAAACTTCGGCAGGAAACTGACAATTTCATGCCAGAAAATCTGTTTTTTTTAGCAGTTCAATCCTCATATAATTGGTATACCCAATGCAATAAACCATCGCCAATAGCATCACAGACTGGTGGGAAAAAACCCTCGCCAAATGGTAGGTTTATGGCATTGGGTTTACCCCATTCCTCAATGGTAAAAAAACGCAGCATCGTCATTTTTGCCGCTCAACATTCACATTTTCGCTACTTGGTGGCTCATCCCACTCAGTAATAGAACCCTATTTATAAGTGTATTAACCCATATTAATCCATATTATAATCCATATTATAATCCATCCTATTTATCCCACTCATAGTTATTATAATCCATATTATCCATATTAATCCATATCAATAACCCATATTATGGCAACGTAAGCCTACAGTTACCCAGTTACTCATCTCAGGTGGACGAAGACATCTTCGACCGCTACGACTTCGGCGAGGCAGGACCCTTGGGCGCCGGCGGCTACGGCAGCGTCTACTTGGCCAAGGATCGCACGCACCGGGGGCGGATGGTGGCTGTGAAGAAGGCCATGATGATGGATGGCGACTCGGTGATCAAAAAGTGCTGGTGTCGAGTTGACACCAAAAAAAAAAAGAAACCTGGCTTTTTGGGGTCATTTATATCTATAACCACTAGAAGTGACAGTTTTAGCTGGGCATACAGATTGCTAGGGCCTGGTGGATGATGTTTCTTTCACTGAAATGAGGGTTTGACTTGTCAAGAACTGGAAATTTAAAGATTAAACATGGTGATTTACAGGAACCAAAGAAATTGGGGATTTAACTCTACGCCACAAATTGAGATCTATAGATCCGGCTAAAATTCAGCAACTGTGAGGGATTTTTGTTGCAGCCATGCCGGGATTCCTCAAACTCAAATGGGTTGAAACCACCAAAATCGTTGCGCGGTGCTTTTTTTATGGCCACGGAAATTTAGGTGATATTGGATGGTTGGGATTGAAACTTTTGGTGCAAAGCAGGGTTGCAAACTTGGTTGGGCTCTTCCCTGCTCACTTTCTGAAGCTAGCTTTCTGAAACCAACACTGCTTTTATCTCTTGTGACTACAGAATCTCAGAAACATTCCTCTGTGTCTTATTCCTCAAATCCCTGGGACTTCAAGTGTCTTAGTTACTCCTGGCTTCGCGCCTTGGCTTCGCATGCGTTCGCTCGCAGGTGATATGAGAGAGAACTTCCAGCAAGAAGTTGGAATCATGAAGGAGTTGGACCATCCCAATATTTGCACAGTCTATGAGAGCTACGACCACGGACGTCATGTCTATTTGGTCATGGAGTATTGTGCAGGCTTGGAAAGCATCTTTTTGAGATATCTAGAGATTGTAGAGCAAATGAGAAATTCCAAGACTTTGAGAATTATGTGCATGCGCAACATGAGAGTCCAATTCGGGTTTGTATGGAAGGATGATGGATACGCTCTGGTAATCAAGCAAGGCTTGCTGGAAAATGCACCATTCAGTTCAATGATTTTTCAATAGATGCTCATTTTGTTCGGGGATTTCGCTCATGGTACTGCTGGTCCAAATTTGTGCCCCAAAGTTGACGCTTTGCTCCCTAAACTACCAGACCGTTTCTGGTTTCAGTGGTCTTGAAATTTTTGCCCAAATCATATCCTAAGATGTGAAGTGTGTGCTGGCCATCTCCTAATTTTTTTTTGGTGAGCCACCATTTTCCTTGCTGCTTCAAACTGTAAATTTTTCCATGGGATTTCCATGGGATTTCACCATGGCTTTCCAGGTGGTGACCTTTTCGATTACATCCTGAAGCACAACGGTCTGCCGGAGCCGGACGTCATCGAGATCTTGCGGCAGGTGACGTCAGCCCTGAAGCATGCGCACGACAAGGGCATCGCACATCGGGACTTGAAGCCCGAGAACGTGTGCTTTGCGGAAGCTCTGCGGAGACCGTTGTTGAAGATGTGTTGAACATGGGGTGGTTAACATGGTTTAACCATGTTTAACCAATATAGATATACAAGGATGTACACGGATATATCATGGGGATAAACCAATAAACATGTGTTGAACATGGAAGTTCAACGAAAACAGTGGGGATATATTAGATGATTTATCATGATATATAATTACTGTACTCCAAACGTATGGGATTGATACGGTAACTGATTGGGTTGTTCATCGGGTTGGATTTTGAGATTGGGCAAGTCAAATGCAAGCAGGATTTTGGGAATATCATGGGGATACACTCTGTTGTGGGATATTTTATGGACACTAAATCAATAGTGGGATAATAGTATGGGCGGTATGATATAATGAATATATGTGGGGATATTTCTTGGGAATTTGGCCTGAAAAATGCGGAACTTCCCCAAGTTATGGCGTTCAAACAAATTGGCAACCATGGGGATGTAACAAGCCATCAAATTCGGGGATTATCTGCTGATAGAAAGAGTCTATATAATAGAGCCATTTCTGGGTGGGTTGAGAGGTTAATAAATGTTGGCTTTCACCAGATTTTCACACCAGCGGCAGTGGGTACCATATTGCTTCGCCAGTAGCTGCTGAAACATCCAACCTGGGTCCTGGGTCCCGTCCGTCGAGGATGATAGCAACGTGGACATCCACGTAAAGGTCATCGATTGGGGCCTGGGATTTTACTTCAAACGCGCGCACATGAAGACCTGCGTCGGGACCAGTGCTTATGCGGCGCCGGAAGTTCAACAACCAGTGCCTAGACCATCCTAGACCTGCAATGTTGGGGCCCCAAAATATCATCCAGTAAACTAACAGGGCTATTGAAAATGGTCCATTTATAGTTGGTTTCCCTAGTAAACGTATCTAAAAATGGTGATCTTCCATAGTTATGTTAGTTTACCAGAGGGTAGTGGGCTCTGTATTGGGTACCGCTCCCCCGATGTAAAAATCTGTCTACATTCATCGAAATCCAGCTGTTTTATTACAGTAAAGATTAGTAAAGCATATTATTATCACATCAATGAACTTCACTGCTTACATCTGCTTCCAATTTTTTCTTGCTGAACTTGCTGAACTGTTGCTGAGTTCCCCTCAAAAGTTTGGGCGATTTCCTCATATTTCCTCTAGGTCAAGGGGACCTACACCAATGCCTGCGATCTCTGGAGTTTGGGTGCCATGGCTTGTGTCATGCTCACTGGTGAGCCGCCTTTCTTTGGGGCGAGACCCGACGAGGAGTCCGCAGGAGCCAGCATCCGCATGACTGGGCGGGTGGCTTGGGGTTGGAAAATGAACCGTGAACCCTCGAAATATGATCATTTCTAGTAGGGAACATGAACCCCCAACAAAATGGTCATATTTAATAGGGAAAATCATGGAAATGATCATTCACCCGATGGATTTAGAACTAGCATCTTTTCAGACTCAAGTAGATGGCGAAAGTCCAATGATGACTTGGAATTTTACTTTGGGGTACGTGTACGCATTTTTTTCAGGCCTTTGCCAGGGGTGTTGGTTGGGAAGATGAGGGCAAGATTCATGTGATATAGGTGTTGGTACCTCTGTAGTCTACATTCTACATATATATATACATATATATATACATATTAATATACATATATTAATATACATATATATATAATATAAATATATATATAATATATAATATATATATATATGCACATGTATGTTTGATATTTGTGCGAGTGGCGCCATGAAAAAGCTCTGGTTGAGGGATATCGTTTTTTTCGTTCAGTAGCACAGAGGGAATACCCAAAACAGGACGGTCCCCACGATACCGAAACGCCTTTCAACCCCTTCAGTTTCCCTCCAAAAGAATTCACCATCCAGATATTATCGGAAAAAAAATCGTTGGCGTTCCAAAAGCATGCGATTTTCTATGATTTACCCCAAATTGATCCCATTTTGTTCAACTTGCTAGTCATTTCTTCCAACTTTTCTAAGTTCGTACTCCTCACACTTGCCTCATCGCAACTCATGTACATATTGTAAAACTATATGTGTTTAAACTTTGAAACGTGTTTAAGTCACATTTTACTTAGTTCCTCATCAGTAGTGCTCCTGTTGAATTCTATTGAATAACTCTTCTCCTCAACGCTGCTTAATTTTCCTCCTCCCATCATTTCTAGTGCTGTCAGTTGTTGTTTTTGCGTTCCTACTCATTTTAAACTACACCCTGGGCCTAGACCACATTTATTTACGCTATGCGGTGTTGAAAGTTTGATTGATGGTATACTGTAGATAAGTTCCATATTACTAAGCATTCATGCTTTTCTATAATTGCCAATTAGTCTTGTGCAAAACCCTGTTGTACAATTCCTTTGCTTTATTTAATTCGTTGAATTCCACATTATTGATGATATTTTATTTTTGGCATCGTGTTGAATCTCCATATATTTTTGAATTACTATTTCACGGGGTATGATGGGTTTTGTTTGTTGTTTGTTTGTTGTGGTTCTCCTTTATCATCGAGCGGGCGATGAGTAATAGCCATACAAGATGGGGCCTCCCAAGTTAGAGTTTTTTAATGTTTTTTCTTTTTTATAATCTGTGTAGTTTATTGGAGAAGTTCTGTAGAGTTCTTTTGATATTGGAGTAAGTGATAGCCCAGTCATTCATACAGAACATCATTTTACTCTACATATATTTCTACATATATTTAATCTCAGTTTATACTTATATAGCATTAATTGCTATAAATCTAAGTTTTGCACACTAATCTCATGGACTCTCCATTTTTTTTGGGGCGTCCCGTTCTCCAGGACCCACGGTCACCAGCGGCGCGGCCTGGGAGGCGATCTCCGGCGAGGCGCGGAGCTGGGTGGCGAGTCTGCTGCGCTGGACGCCCGCGGAACGGCTCAGCGCGGAGGAGGTGCTGAATCATCCCTGGCTGTGGCTCGAAAGATGTGGTGTGATGGATCAATACTCATGGGTTAATCACCATTAATTAATAGGGGCTAGTCATTAATGGCTATACTTGGTTTATATAGTTGGAAAAAAACTGTAAGAAACAGTTATTTTTGCGATGGGATTTTCATGGATTTTCCGTAGTCTCCATGATTTTCCAGTGTAAAAATGATGTATAAATGATGATAAACATATGGGTATGGATCAATACCTATAAAAATACCATTTTTAGTGGGATGAACATCCATGTTAACCCAGCTATTTTGATGTGAACTACAGGGGTACAAGGTTTTGACATGGTTAATAACCATTAATTAATAGGGGCTAGTCATCCAATGGTGATTTAATGGGATTTATAATAAGCATTATATATAAGGATCCTTATGATGGGATGGGATGACCATCAACCATATAGTGAGTATTGACCATGGCTCATGTGGTGTGAAACACCCCTGGGCTCAAAGATGGGAGGGAAACCATGGGAGGGAAAAAACCTCTCTGAGAAAAAAAAACAAGAGAAATTTAAGTGACATTGAGAGTGGCAAAGGTGTGGTGTTCAAAATGGTTCAAACATTTTTGAGGGAAAAGCATGAGGTAAAAAACCATGGGGAAAAAACCATAAAACTATGTGGAAAAACCATAGAACATTATTTCCGAGGGAATATGTTTAAGGGAAAAATGTGGAGGTTTCCTAAATGGGGATATCGCTAAATCATCAAATTTTAATAAGATTTTTCATTTTAAACCATCCTTTTTGGGGATCCACCATTTATGGAAACCCCCATGTGAGGAAAAACACATGGGAAAAAACCATATGTAATATTTAGAGGGGCAAATATGTGGTGAAACAAGTGGCTCTTAGCAAAATTTGAGGGTCATAGATGGGTATTTCTATGGGTTAGATATTTCTATGTGGTGAATGGTTCGCATTTTGATGGGGTGACTGACTTGAATATGGGCAAGTGGTTAGTGGGATATGGGCAAGGGTGATGGGTATGTGGAGGTTTCCTGAAACACCGGGTACCCCCAAATCATCCATTTTTTTCTTGGCATTTTCATTATAAACCATCCATTTTGGGATACATCATGGGCAACCCCCATTTATGGAAGCCCCCATATTTTGTTGAAATTTACACCTCCACATAATTGTCACACAACCACTGTGTTGTACGTATGTTTTGGCTCAAGGGTAAAATAGTTGAGTGTGCTGTTTGCTGTGCATATTTTCTGAAAGTGGTAGCGGAGCTCTGGCTCCGGTAAAGGGCTCCTTGGGTAAGTGATACCAA
>Ga0126342_10003870_pt1 | contig 25141 bp, 42 predicted proteins | sample Cyp1metagenome_FD_92528 | JGI IMG/M metagenome (GOLD analysis project Ga0126342, IMG submission 92528) | Coral microbial communities from Lord Howe Island, Old Settlement Bay, Australia - Cyphastrea 1 metagenome | ecosystem: Host-associated > Invertebrates > Cnidaria > Coral ...
ATAACATATTATAACATATTATAACATATTATAACATATTATAACATATTATAACATATAACCCACTGAGAGATGATTGGTTCATGATGCTTCATGATTTTAGATGCTTGAAGAACCTCATTTGTTGAAAATTGTGGATGTTTACCTGTGTTTGAGATGATTATGCACGAGGCTGCCATGTTTTTCCGATTGCAGATTTCCTATTGCCAGGTTGGATGCCAGAGGCTAGAACCGACAGAAAAGGCAGTTTATGGAAGTCAAAAGGCATGCAAGATCGCAATGCTCGGGGTGGAAACTTCTGTCCTAACAAGCTTGGGATATGGAATGTACAAAACATTTGATACAAAGGGAGTTTGGTCTTAGATCCTGGCATCTGAGAGGCACATTCTATCCCCAACCCCTTGAGCAACTACTACTTCAGCAGCTGACAAGTGAATCAACATGTCAACATGAACTTTGCTGCAACGGCACGGTGTTCACAATCTTTGGCACTCGCACCGTCCTCTCCTCCACCTGCACAAATTACCAGAGCTGGAGAACAGAATGCCCTCTGGATCCTCTCGTAGTCGAACATCGCTGGCCGGGCAATCCCCGGCAGATGATTCTACATGGAGCTTTCATTGAGAAATTGGTTGTCAATGGATGATGACAATATTTCTCCCATCTTGGGCCCTTTTTCGCAGGGTAAAAACATGTAAAAACCCTGCTGATGAGTGGAAACAGTACACGATTTCCGTCGTACTGCGTCTTCAAGGGGCAAGCTACTGGTGCTCGCACCTTTACCAAAGGACAAACCCTGCGCCTGAATTTTTGGAACCTCGATGCACTTCTCCACAACAATGGGGCGTGGCACTTCAACCTGTCCCAACCGGGGCCACTGCCAGCTGCTGCCAGCTATAATGAGAAGATCACCTACGGTACTGAGGATATCAAATACCAACACATGATCATTCACCCGAAATATTTACAGATATTGGGGGGTTGTCCATATCGCTCCAATGTCAATTTGAAATGCAGTTCCTGAATGTCAGGACTGAAACTCAGGAAGAAAATGAATAGACTAAACATGACTACCCTCTGGTAATTTAACATAGCTATTGAAAATGGCCATTTATAGTGGATTTTCCCATTAAAAATGGTGATTTTCCATTGCTATGTTAGTTCACCAGAGGGTAAACAGCAGATGAATTTGTTGGTTTCTCAACATCAACTCCGAGGCTGCCATCCGACCCATCTCCACCTCTAAGTCCACTGGGTTGTGCACAATGCGTTCCCCACGGCTCACCACAGGAACGTGCACCACCTGTTCCACATGTTGTTCGATTGGAACATCTACAGTCTCCTCCACATGGAAATGGTGCTGACGCTCCTGCTGCACCACCTTTGGCACGTGCACCACCTTCCTGGTCGAGGCTCCCAGTTTGGTAGTCAAAATCTGGCCATGATCCAAGATTATCCCAGATTTGTTCGTGCTGTTATCCCAGATGTTCAGCTATACTAATCCATACTAATCCAAAATGATATAGAAAGATGAAAAGTGACCAACATTTTCCCACGCCACAAACTGCCCCCATCGCCATGTCAAGTGGCTCTTCGGTCATCGGCACGGGCACTTCGACCACCTCCTGGAAGATAAAACCATTGGTTGTTTTGACTTCCCTTAAAGATCTTAAAGAGCATTGGACCAGTATTGGATGATGGTTGGGTGTCATCCAATGGTCAAATGAAGTAGGGCTGGAAACACCAAAAAACATGAGGCCACCGGCCCAGAAAATGTGAACTGTCCCGTTGTCTGGATGCAATTTGGATAGCATGGAGGATTCAGTCCCCGGTCCCACTGACAACCACTACCAAGGTGTCCTCAACGTGCTGGTGGGAGATGCGTTCTTGTTCTACGACCTGGGCTGTTGGGTTCAGGCTCATGTGGTGAGCAGTACCTGCATGGCATGAATTGAAACCATTGAAACCAAGTTTTAAACGATTTCTGGGGATTCTTGGGAGACTTTGGATGACATTCCGGCGGGCAATTCCCCTTCCCGTCTGTTGCATGTCCGCATTTATGACTACCAGGGCCTGTCCAAAAAAGGAAAGAACTCCTGGCCGACATATTACTTCTCAAACGCATAGCGGAGCGAACGCCAGCACATGGGCAGCCTTCACGAGGTTGCTGGTGAAACTAAGGTGCTCGTCAACTCCCAGCAACAACTTCCAAGCGCCCCAACCTTCGCCAAGTGACAGTTGGGACATGCACAACTTCCTCCTGAGTCATTGGCACAGGTACTTCCACTGTCTGCTCCACCTGTTCGTGCCTGGCAGGGAGGCAGGGAGAGAGGAAAATGGGGCGCCCAAACATCCAATGTGTTATCAGTTATCATCATTTCCCCGTTACAAAAACTGCATGTTTTGGTGTTTTTTTCTCGTATGCGCATTGTATTCGCCCCATCTTCAACACACCCAGATAGCCATGCCAAACTCCGACCCTGGCAGCCCTGGCACCTCACCCTGTTCTGGGTGATCACCTTGGGAACATGCACCACTTCCTCCTGGGTCATGGGCACCGGCACCTCCACCGTCTGAACTGGACCTGCAACCAGGATCAACCAGGCCAGTCATCCGGAGATTGTATGGCACATTGTATGGTTTTATATGTTTTTGTGATGGCAAACCTGGCAAAATTTTCTCAGGGCAACTTGACTGCAGGATGTTTTGCTGGATTTTGCCGATATATTGCCGATATATGTTGAACATATTTGAACATCCATTGGGCCTTGTGCTGCAGCTCCGGGTGGAAGATGCACTGGCACTTCCACGGTTTGTTCGATCGTTCGGTGCTGAACACGGGTCTGAGTCACCTGGATCCAGCCCCAGCAGCAGAAGTCAAGGGAAAGAAGCTGGAGTTGGTTGATAAAATAGTAACTTAATGTAACTTAATGTAACTTAATGTAACTTAATGTAACTTAATGTAACTTAATGTAACTTAGTAACCTGTTTTTAAGTCTTAGAGTCTTAGAGGCTATAGAGGCTCTCGGCTTCATACGGTTTGGACCCATATATATAATATAAACGGTCCCTGAGTTCTTTCCAGATTCGAAGCATACTTTGCCAAGTCACGGTTTTGGGAACGTGGACAACTTCCTCCTCAGTCATGTGCACTGGGATTTCCACACTCTGCTCAACCTGCTGATGACGGACTCGGGTCTGCGTGATGGTCTTTGGGACATGGACCACCTCTTCCTCTGTCATGTGAACAGGAATTTCCACGCTCTGCTCCACCTGTTGGTGCCTGATGCGCGTCTGAGTAATGGTCTTCGGAACGTGCACCACCTCTTCTTGCGTCATGTGGACTGGAACCTCGACAGTTTGCTCCACCTGTTGTTGAGAGACACGAGTCCGTGTGACTGTCTTTGGCACATGAACCACCTCCTCTTCCGTCATGTGCACTGGGATTTCCACTTGTTGCTCCACCTGCTGATGCCTGATACGAGTCTGTGTGATGATCTTTGGAACATGAACCACTTGTTCCTCGGTCATAGGCACTGGAACTTCCACACTCTGTTCCACCTGCTGGTGACGGACTCGGGTCTGTGTGATGGTCTTTGCAACGTGCACCACTTCCTCCTCCTGCATTGGAACTGGAATCTCAACGCTATGCTCTACTTGTTGGTGTTTGATTCTAGTTTGAGTCACAGTCTTTGGCACATGGATCACCTCTTCCTCCTGCATAGGGACAGGAATCTCTACTTCCTGCACCACTTGCTGGTGCTTCACCCTGGTCTGGGTGACGGTCTTCGGCACATGGACCACCTCCTCTTGTTGGATGGGCACTGGGACTTCCACCTCTTGCTCCACGTGCTGCTGTTGCACCCGGGTCTGCGTGATGACCTTGGGCACATGGACAACTTCTTCCTCCGGTCCAAAGCACAACGGTCACAACGGTCATGGACCCAGCTTCAAACCTTGACACAATGGGCCTTTAGCCACGTGATGTCGTAAAGCCATGTAAAGCCAAGGGGCCAAGAATAAATCATCTCCCAATAAGTATCATTAAGTGACATGAAAAATTGCCTTGATCCTGTTGGTCAATTCGATATAGAATTGACATCCAAGCACTTGAAGCATCTTGAAGCTGATATGTCTTATCCACATCAGCCCAACGACCCGTCCTGCGTCATGGGCACAGGGACCTCCACGATCTGTTCCATGGGCTGGTGCATGGTGCGAATCTGCTTCACCACCTTGGGGACGTGCACCACTTCCTGGGACACAACACCGGGTTTGTGCTTGTACAGATCCTGAATCGACCCACATGTACCTGTAGCATACGTGCGTATGTATATCTTTTACATTGCATAGAGAAAGAGAGAAAGAGAGAAAGAGAGAAAGAGAGAGAGAGAGAGAGACAGACAGACAGACAGATAGATAGATAGATATAGTATATATGTAACCCCTCTCGCAATCAATGTTGACTGTACATCATGTGTATTTTACGTGTCTTTTACGCAATAGGTTGACAGGTTGACTCATGCGAAGTTGCCTCCTGCTTCATTGGAACTGGGACCTCCACCTCCTGCACCACCTTCCAGGGCAGGACCAAATTGACCAAATGGTCATGGCTCAAAAGTGGGCCAACAGTGATGATTTCATGGGATTTCATATGATTTAATGGCAGCTGACATGGCGATGTGGGAATATCTTACTGGAATCATGGGAGATACCTTTTATCAATCACCATCCCAAAATGGATGTGCGATCATCCTCAGTGGACATAGAGGCATACAACCAGTGGAGTCAGATGTTGCAACGATGCAGGACATCTGTGACGAGTTCAGCTTTCCCCAAGCCCTCAAGCCTTTGAAGCACCACTGCGTAGATTAAGGTCTCGCCCAAACTTACTAATAATATCTAATAACATCGGTATATCTGTTATATTATATGATTATTATTACTGTTATGGTTATTTTTTTATTATTATTGTAATCCAGATTATATGATATATATATATATATATATATTATATTATATATATAAATACCTAGCCCCTTTCGCAACCCCTAAACCATTTCCCGTTTAATTCGCAGGTGGCCCTGCCCTGCCTGCTGCTGTTGAACTCGCACCTGTGTAATGATCTCAGGGACCTCAACCACCTGAGCGATAGGAATTGAACCGTCCAACTCGCCTTTTTTCTCACACAAAGATAGACTCCGAAAAAGCAGGGCAGCCTGGGACAATAGCAAAGTCTGTTGGCAGATCTTTCTTCACCCTATCACGTGTGAAAATAGATTGATATTGGTAAGGTCAAGAGAGGAAATAGATCACAGCCCCTGAACTCAAGCTCTATGGCACACCCAATCCTACAGTACCAGCCCAATCTCGCACCTCTTGTTGCGTCATTGGAATGGGAACTTCCTGAACTTGCTCCACTGTTCGGTGGAACTGTCGTGTCTGTGTCACTGACACCGGGATGTGGACCACCTCCTCAACCACCTACCAAGGCTGACCAAGGCTGGCCGAGTCATGCTGCAAGGGAACCGCACTGTGGTAAACCCAATGGTAAACCAACCCCCATCTTACCATAAATGGGTTGTTTTTGAATCATTCCCAAATTGCAGGTTGATTATTGGGTTTACCATATTATATGTTACCCCTGTCGCAGACGCAATGGCGCTGTAAAAAGAAACGGGGTAAAAGCCAAGAGAACACTGTACCGCTCCTGTGGAATTGGGATATCGACGACTTGCTCCACAGTGCGCTGCGGAATCCGCTTCTGTTCGATGATCTTTGGCACGTGGACAATCTGCTCGCGGACCACTTCAACTTCCTGCTGTGTCACCTGTAGCAATACCAGCCATCGGCGGCCAGGGATACTAATTCAGGCTGGCGTTTTCACCCTTGCAACTTTTAACTACAGTCAGAAAATGTTATGAAAATGTTGAGAAAATTGAGAACATCTGAAACCGCCAGCCAGGAATATGTGTGGATGAGGAGGTGTTCCTAACATTTGCGTCCCAGGCCTGTGGCACTTCCACCACTTTGTTGATGACCTGCACCTCCGGAACCTCCTGTTCTTCCACTACCTCTTGGACGGTGGGGATCTCCACGATCTTCTGAATCTGCTGACCTGGAAACATGAAACGGCCAGAGCTACACAATCCACCCATTGCATTGCTTGTACTCAGAGTAGCCTCCATTTCTGTTGTTCAGAAATTGCCGGCACTTCTATTTTGATTGGCTGTACAGCATTTTCCCCTGCCAATTCCTGAATGGCTCGCCGCTTTTGCCAGCAAGGTTGGGTGCAACCCCCTACCCTGTGCTTCCCCACCTTCCACTACTTCCTCCTGACGCTGCACGGTGATCTGCGGTGGCGCGTCCACTTCGGTGTTGATGCCTGCCACATATTCGGCCTCGCCCTGGGATCGCATGGACTGAACCATGGGGCGATGCTCTCCTTCCAAGAAGGCCTGCCATGTGAAACTTTGGATTGTTTGAGTTTTTCCATCTCACTCAAAAACTCCAACAGCCCCACTATCCACCGTATGCAGTACTATGCAGTACTCAATGTAAAGTCGCATTGTCATGAACAACATTTGTCCCCGGCCTTGCCAGAATCCTTGACACCCTCCACGGAGACCTTCACTTGAGTGGTGGTGCCCATGATGGTTCCACCGATCGGTCTCTTGGGCTGCGGTGCCAGGGTATTCGTGGTGACCGTCGTCTCAGTGGTGGCCACAGTGTTCACTGTGGCATCGATGGGCTCCGGTATCACGGTCTCAGTGCCTTCGTGGACCATGGAAGGGGCGCCATAACTCACCTCAGAGCACCATGATTTGCCGATAAACCAACAGTTTCATGTGGCAAATCCAGGCAAATCATGGTAAATCCTATAGTGAATCTCCATGTGGGATGGTTTATACATGTTTATACCACGCATGTTTGGAAAATGTGCCTAAACCATGCCCCATTTACATCCATCTGCACAGTAACATATCATTTAGTGGACGTCTGAACCATACAAAACAGCAATGATTTCTTATTGTGTTGGCCACATTGGCACGAATGTTAGATTCTGGTTGCGGGTCTCAACACCCGCGCAAGACTACAGTAGCTGGGAATTGTCAAGCTGAGGCATGTTTGAAGCAGTAATGGATCAAGGGATATGATTCCGGCAAGAGGATTCCGAACACATTGGTCATTCTTGTGGTAAACAATCACTCAACTCGCAAATGATGCTATCAAGTCAAGTTCCCAACCTATGTCCGCGAACCTTTGGATGGACGGCGATTGTACAAACATAGGACACCAAAGAGACTACCAATCTGATCTTTTCAATATTTCAGAGGGCACTGTTGAGGCGCGATTGACAAAACAGGGTTTGCATTGTGGGGAGAGCCTTAGTGGCCACAATCAATCACCCAGTATTATGAAGCCAGAGTATCCAGAGTTTTTATTGTGGTGCAACTGTATCCAACGTTGCCAAGGTGCTTGTCCCGGCATCTGCGCATAGACTGGTGCCTGTGTGACTGGTGCAGCGTACGTCGCCCCAGGTGGTGGAGACTGCGCAAGAGTTGCAGCATATGTCACGGGCTGCTCCTGCGTGTAAGGGGCAGCCTGGGCCATAGGGGCAGCATATGTCACGGGCTGCTCCTGCGTGTAAGGGGCAGCCTGGGCCATAGGGGCAGCATATGTCACGGGTGCCTGCATGCTCTGCATGGTCGGCATGGTCGGAGGGGCCGCATAGGTGGGCGGCATCATGCCCATCATGGGCGGCATGCTTCCCATGGTGCCCATGGTGGGGGCTGCATAGGCTGCACCAGGTGCCATTGCTGCACCCGGTGGCATGGTGACGGGTTCCATCATGAAATTGGTTCCCGGCATTGCTGTGGGTGCGCCGGGAAAGGCTGTGCCAGCTGGCAAGGTGCTTGGGACCCGTGCCGCCATGAACCTCTGGAGGCTGGCTATTGGAACCATGGAAAGCCCATGACTGGGGGCAAAAATTGCGGCCTATGGATGGCTTTCACGGGAAAAGCAACCGAAATCTGCAAATGTTGACTCAATTTGACTCAAGTTATATTAACTCTAACAACTACCTTCAACTTTCTGCATCAACTACCACAGTCATCATTTTCCGATACACACCCATACCATGGTGAGAGGTCGAAGGCCGAAGCAACACATGCAAAACTACCCCCTCAAGGCTTATGTAGATGGCTGGAAATCCGCTAATTTCAATGGGAGAACCCATGAGCTTTAAATGGGGCATTTCCCCTTGCTTTGATTGCCTGATTTACGTGTGCTTAGAGGAACAGCCCGGTTGGTAATTAATTTAGTGATGACCTGGTCAGCAAGCCCCCTCACAGGTTGTAACCCCAGTTACTAGCCAGTTACTAAGTGGGATGATCCTCCAAGCCGGTATGGAAAGGCATCTAATTCCACCCATAGACTCTTCCCGCGAGATCACACCATCATTGTTGGTATCCACTTGCTCAAAGGACGCCATGGGAGCAACAGCAACGCTGTCGCAGCGAGGTCAAAACTCAAAACTTGGGATAAAGCGATAGGGCCGAGAGGGCTGAGCAGGTGCGATCAGCTTGGTGAGCATTGATGACTCATTGATGACAATCACAGAGAGGTTGACCATGACCCCACCATGATCCAAACCGCAAGAAAAGCCACCTCCGTCTATGCTCAGCTACGCCCTAAATGATATGATTGAATCACAGCATGACAAGGCCTACACCCCACCCTGCAGCCTGTTCAAGTGATCAACCACTTGAAAGGTACAGCGCTTCTTCATCTTCGCCACAATGGTGAACTGGCCCGCAGCACAGCACGTGGAAATTGGGATGGAAAACATGAGTTGCGTAGTTCATAGCAATAGCCATAGTGCCATAGACCTGACACGACATTGCATTACATTAATTTATGCTGCACATATTTATACATATTCGATTCGAGGGTTTTTAAATTTTGGGGTATTCAATGCTATGTGTAGTCGAATGAGAATCTGCTCATATGTTTGCCGCCCTCTTCTCAAGTAGAGTTTTTCTTGTCACGTCATGAGATGTCCCATTGCTGGACCAGGCCGCAGCAGGCGGTGGAAACCCACCTGCAGCGGTTCAAAGGTCGCTGGTACTTCAATGAAACCTGGCTCCAACCTTAAGGGCCAAGGTTGGCCGCATCGTGGAAGGAATACAGCCTTACTGGGATACAGCTGACAGATCCAACAGAGTCTCAAATTCTGGGATTGGCATATGCCATGTGTATCATATGGAATTCATATGGACATAAGATATCTGCCCAAGTTGCAGTGATACGAGGCCCTGGAAAGCCTGGAAAGCCTGGAAAGCCTGGGACGCCCCGCCGGTCGTAGTTCCCCTTCTGGTTACATCTCAGTTGAAACTTCCCAGGATGCAACACCTGGCAGGAGGCCCTGATGGTCACATGGTCCTCCAAGTTTTCGCATGTGGGTGTCAAAATTGGCAAAATGTCGCAAAATGTTCAACCCTGAAGGACGAATGGTAGTTACTTTATGGTAGTTGATTTTCATACTCAAAGTGACCAATTATGTGAGTTCGTGTCAAGTTCTCAGATTCCTTTCCCATGGCCCAATCTGAGCTTTCCAGCTGAATGCGACCGTCCGTCTGCATCGGTGGAGAAGAGGATCTCCTTCAATGAAGAAAATGAAGAATGAAGAAGATAGCAGCAGATAGCACAACTGAATACAACTGACACAACTGGAGACTGAATCCAAGTTGCAACCGACAAATAAGGACGGATGAAGTTACATCACCTCCACAGCTCAGTTTTTCCTAGTGATATGGAGGCGTTTGGTCACTTGATTGTGCCACTTCCTTCAAACAAGGGATATGATCGCAGCATCTTGTCTCAGAAAAAGTCAGTCTTAAAACCAATGAAACCTGGTGAACACTTTACTCCTAGTGCATGTCTCCTTGCCGGTACTGTGGATTGCTTGGAAAGTCACGTGATCCAAGGGCAGAAGCCTCACCAAAAAGGATGCTGAGAGTAACGGACTTCCATGCTGCCGTCACAGAATATCTTTATCATTAAATTTTTCGGGAAATATCAGGAAATGAAACTGAGAATCTCATGGATCATCCTTGTCATTCTATGGTGCCCCCTTTCACCCAACAGCCTCGGACTCAACCTGACCTCCCAACCCTCAGCGCCAGGCGCATCAGAATCCGCACTGCTTCGACGCGTCTTGCTGTTGATGGCACCCGTCACCTCCAAGGGCAGGGAGCTGTCTTTGCCTGGCTGAACTGCGGCCAGCTGCTTTTGCTGGTTGGTTAATAGCGTTTCCTATAGTGTATTGTGATAATGCCCAATATATTGGATAGCAAAACATAATCATATCATCAGCCAACAGGGGGTTCCGTTTCACTTTTTGGCATCACACAGACATATCACACAGCCGCTGCAGCCGCAAACATGTCAGACTTGCTCACTCCCTGAGGTTGCTCTCGGCAAAGCCTGATTTGCATCAATTTGCATGGCAAAGAAGATTTGCAAACATGTTCGCGCTTGTCTCCTACCCCCTCTGTGTAAACCATCATATCATGCGAGTTTGGACAAACTAGAGGGGGAGTTAAAGTATGTTAAAGTAAGACCCCAATGCGAGTCGGAAGTTCGTGGCTGGCTCGCAGCCCACACATCATGCAGCTGAGTACTCTCAACCTCTTTACTGACTTTACTGGCTATGTAGATTCCGCAAACACCTCCAGATCATTGCAGCCCTTAGCACCGTCCTGGGTTCCCCGACAACTGGATCCCCACTGGGATGCGGCTGAACTCCTGCCAAACGTCACTCGGCAGGCAAAAAGGGCTCTGGGGGAAGGAAAAAGAAAACCTCTTCAATCAGCCTCAATCCCCAAATCATCAGCAAACTACAGCAACTTGATGCAACTTGATGCAACTTGATGCAACTGGTTTCATGGTGAAAGATATCAGTGATTGCGAACTGATCGCCTGCAAGCGCGCGCAAATGTCCGGCGCCCTGGGCCACTTCCTCACACCAAAAAATGATGCCATGTGATGCCATGTGTCTGTTGGGTCAGGTTGAAGTGTCTGAAGACGATATAAACCTCAAGCGCCACATCTGGATTTACGATGATTTAAGACTAAGAATCTCAGCCTCACGTTCCAAAACCTGCAAACAGAATCATGGCCTCTCGTAGGTCAGTGGAGTCATGTCTTATCGAACTTATCAATCTTCCCAGGCACGGCCAAGACTTTGCCAGCGGCACTTGGAGACCACCTTGGAGAATAGCGTCTTGGCACCCTGCACCACTGCGTCCTCCGCTCCAGTTGTGATCCAACATGGAGTTACTGAGTTACTGTGGATGACTGGGTGCTAAAATCTGCGAAGGCTGAGGGATCAAGGGTGGCCAAACTGACATTTTTCAACCACTCAGGACAAAAAAAAAAAAACTGGCAGGTCAACTCGGGACACAATCCAACCTCTTGGCCCCCTCCTGCCCATAGACAGGCAATCCATGTTGGGTCGGGTGACACCTTGGGCTGTGGGTCAGGCACCGCGGTGCTGGGAAATATAATTTCAAGGCATGTTAGTCCATCAATTTCCTATATGTCGTACAGCGAGCTCTTCGAGTGAAGTCCGCTCTTCAGCCCTCGAGTCTTGTCACTTGTGGCTCACAATCCCAACCAAGCCCGCTGCAAGGAGCGGTCTTTCTCAAAATCTCGCCTTTTCTAACTGCTGGCCATTGCTGTCCTGCTATATGGCATCCAAATCCCGATTTCTTGGGGCGTCATTCAGGCGGCGCCTTTGGCGCGCCAATGTCCGCATGGGGGTAATGCTTCTGTCAAATGCATCACCAGAGAATAAAAAATGAACCTGCAGCAAGTTGTCACATCCTGAAATGGCTGAGCCAGCTAGGGCATCATAGGATAATACCCAGAGCGGATGCTGTGCCAACATTTGCCGAAATACATTCATCTGGATGTGTCTTCAAAGGCAACATGGGTTAGTTTCAAATGTTGAAATCATGGCCCTAGCGCTTGTTCCGCGCATGTTCCAAAGCCGTCAGCCATGCGTGAACTCAGGGAAGACATCACCCCCAAGCAGGCAAAATCAGAGTAACTTGCAGAGCCATCAGCTAAGCCGATGAACGAAGCTGATCTGTGCATCGCTATTTGGAGATTCTGTACACAGACTCAACAAATCTCTTCAAAGTCAACAGGTTCACCAGGGTGGAAGGTATTGGAAGGTCACCAAGATCACCAGGATCTCCAATTTCAATCGTATGACAGAAGCTTAAGCCTGCTCTACTTGCCCCATTCAGCTGTTGAGCTGCTCGGCTTTCATTGCTTTGGGGTCCACCTCATTTTGTCCAAGGCTGCCCGAACGGATGCCCAATCCGCTCCTGGGACGGGGTGTGAAGATTCACAGTGGACTGTGGAGATCAGCCATGATAACCCCAAACCACATTCCTGTCTTTCTTGGCCTATGCCAATCACATGCACCAGCATAAACTATCATAAACTCTGATAGCATTTGTAAGCATATTCCGCAGCACCACATCAGAGACACTGCCAACAGGAAAAAACACCAACAGTAGCACGAACAGTAGCAACGGCGCCAGCAGCACAGGCACCAAATGAACACACCAACCAATGGTAAGGACCTCACTTTCTGACCCTGCTGCACATTTGCATCCACAGATCTAGTAGAACACCGAGGACTTTGCCACCAAAACAGATTTCATGACTAGCTGTTGAGCCAGCCATCTCAAAATATCGCTCAGTTGGAGATCATCCAAGGGCATCCAAGGTAGGCATGGACAAGTAAGAAACCAAGAAACCACCAGCCAAATTACAGTAGCAACATGTAGCAACGTCGCTACATGCCCTCCACATATCTTCCACATATCTTCCAATCTTTTCCCTCACACTTCAGCCGCGTCTCCCAAAGGCTTCCCGGCAAGACCCTGCTTTTGGGCTTCCAGCGTCACCGCAGTCGCCACATTCAAGCTCACCTTTAACTTTGGGCTTCCATGAAGCCCCAGCAAATGCGAAAAATCATAGATTCAATGGAATTCAATGGAACAACGTGGATTGATATGGATTGATGACACACTGTTGAAACACTGATGGTGATTGATATGGATTTTTCAAAGTGGTGGGATTGGTGCTGATGGTGCTGATTGAGCCACCCACTTCAGAAACATCCAGAAACAACCCGTACAACCCGCCTCCTGGATGCGGTCCCGTTTGGGCACCACCATGTCGAGCATCAACTCCTCCTCACCTCCAAGCAGTGGCGGCGCAAAATCAGATCCCATAGGAGCAAATAATACGTGAATGTGTAGAAGCACCATATTCTAATATATCCATATATATATAATATATATATATATTCCATATATATATATATACATACATATATCCTGGAAGTGGCATGGGACACATTGGTATGGCCACTGGCTCTGGCTGTATAAGTACGTACTAGTCTACGTACTAGTCACGTGGCCACAGGTCTGGTGTCCCATAACTTTCAACCATGACCAGTCTCAAAATTCGTGAGAAACTCTACAAATGGAGGTTTGTACCCCAAATCATCCCAGTCATTGGACTCATTAGACCGTGCCAGTATTGAAACAACCATGGTGACTTGGGGGTCCCCCATTTTAAGAGAGGCGCCCATGGCAGCCCAGTGGCCCAAGCTATTGGCCACCGCTTCAGCGGCTGCCAGGAATAAGCTTTCGGGAATGCTGCTGGCTTGGCAGCACACAGCACCAAAGGACATGCCCGGGAAAATGTAAACGTTGTTCACCTGCACCGGGGAGCTGTGTCTTCCATGTCAACCCTAAAACTGGACCCGTTCTCCGTCTTAGAAACTTCTTGGAGTTTCCACTGAGAATTTTATGAAAATGGTGGCATCCAAACAAAGATCACTCAGATCGATACCATTCAATACACGGGGCCTGTCCGGGCGCAAAGCTCTTGCCACCAACCTCCACAGGTGCAAACCTGCAGTTCTCACATGACATCGGGGATCACATCAGCTGGAGAATCAAGCCACCACTCTGGATGTTCCCTTTTGTAATGCAACCTAACAATGGAAAACCCTCATTAATCTTCATTTTTTATGGTTTTTATGGTTGTTGTGTTTTAATCTGTGTGGTGTGTAATGTGCATGAAAAAGAACAGCTGCGATTTTCCGGCCAGGCGTGTTTGACCATGGGATGTTCGTATTGGAAATGCCCCATCTGCCACAGCCAAGATACCAGGTTCCGGAGCCGAAGATCACCTTGCCTGACACCGTGACTGTGGGATGCGATTACGCTGCCCCGGCAACAAGCCGCGGGTGGGATGGAAAAGAACCTCATAGCTACGGGCTATGTACATCCTTGATCATTTTTCCATCTAAAATTCTCCATGGTCACCAAAAAAACTAAAGTTGCCTCGCATGAGGCTAAGATAGGCTATCTTTCCACATTCTGGCAAGGTTGCAGCTGGCATCTCTGATTGCGATTGTGTCCTTTAGGCCCTGTTGCCATAGCAGCCCAGCTGGCTACCAAACTGGACTTTGTGGTCCTACACACACCACGTCAAAGCCAGTCCTTGGAGAGCATACCAGACCCATTGTCCTACCCAACTAAGTTTACCCAACCAATCTTTGAACTCCTCAGAATAAGCCCCAGAATTCTTGTGGTAGCCGGTAGCCTGCCTTCGTCAATTTTTGGACCAACATGACACATCCACCACCAAATTCCAGCATCGCAGACCTTGAATCCCCTCTTTTTTGCAGGTCAAATCCAAAGTTGCTCTACCCCTTGGTGTACGAAAAGTACTTGGTGGGATTTGTTTCCCCAAATTTTGGGCATTCTGACCCCATCTGACCCCCCTAAATTTTTGGTGGAAACATGTGGAAACCACCCGCCTTCGGACCATTGGTACGCGTCCTTCGCGGTGACTTCGGCCTGGCTCTTGGGGTTCGACAGGGCGAAGACCACCGGACGCTCGGCGACCTGGCACTGCGAAACCATGGGAAGGATCCACAGATGTCAAAAAAAGGTGCCGAAACCATGTGTATAGTGTGCACATATATACATACACAGATATATGATCATATATCATATATGTGATTTAGGTTAGATTGTTTCATCTACTTACTATTAATTATTAACTATTATTTACTTATATTGCAGTATGGACAAACAAACACTTCTCACCGAAAGAAACTCAGGAATTGTTTAGATGGACATCAAGAAATGTTCACAAAAATTATCCATTAGAAATTCTGACATGGTGGAGTTTCACAAAGCACAGACCATCCTTCGTCAAATTGGAGGAAGCCAATGGAATCTATGCAGCAGCTGCCTTCATCAATGCCTCGATCATCGGTTTCGTAAAGCCTCGTGGGAACCAGTTTTTCACGGTGAAAGAATGATGAATGGAAAACCGTGTGTCCAACTCTTCCAGGAGCATTTTTCTAGCTATTCTAACAGCAGATATTCGTGGCCAGAGTCAGCACTATGAACCGCAGCCGAGGTACAGTTGGGCGCTACGCCCACGGCGCCAACCACACAGGTGGGCTTCACCTGCTCTACCAATGTCACCAGATCCTACAAAAGGGCCCGCATGGGCTTGGGCGGCTTGGGATCTAAGGTCTCAAAAGGAATGCACCAGTCCTCAACTTGGCTCAGGTGACTGTCTTTTGAAGTCAACTCCTTGGATTTCTTGAGAATTCTAAACTGAAATCTCCAAGTTCTTCAAGCATTCGCGAACCCGTCCATGTCAGCAATCCCTGCGGGGGTCCTTGGAGTCGAAGTCAGGCTCACCCACCTGAAACTGGGGGGTGACTTCAATCATGGTTCGATCTGCTTGAAGATGAACGACAGAACGATGATATAGCATGCATCATTGAACTTACGCATCCCCCCACCTCTTGGCAAAAGATTCAGATATTCGAAATGTCACTAGTTGCTTTACCAAAATACTTCACCTCAAAAATGATGATCCTCAAAGAAGGTTCTTGGTTCCCATTGGTTTCACAGTCACCAGGGGAAGCCCAGTCAGATCCTCCGCGCCTGCGCGAACTGCTTCTGCTCTTCGTTGCGGAAGCTGCCGCTGCCGTCGGCGGTGCGCCAGATGAGGCCGCGGGAGTTGGTCACGAAGATGGAGGACAAGGGCACGCCGGCCTGACGAAATAGCATCCATATACGGATATCTAAATACATACCATACACACACACACATATATATATATATATATATATCTGCGTGTGTGTGTGTACTCCATATGTAGAATCTATATCTAAATTTTATACACTAATTACATTTATATATATGTGTGTATATATATATTATGTACATATGGGCGCCCCAAAATGACTAGATTGACTAGATCCCGTCTTGGGAAAGATATTGAATATTGGGGGATGGGATGACTAAGGGAATGATATGGAATGATCAACCATAGTTGGGGTTTTCTAGAAAGGGCGGTTGTTGTGCTCAAAGGTGGCAGCCTGGCAATTCAAACCTTTACCTGTGTGGATTTGTGGGGGCTTCTGTTTATCATCACATATCTGATTTAAACATACGTTCACAAACACCATTCAAGCCATTGTCCAACGTCCCTCTCTAGAGAGAGATATGGATAGTATTATATATTTATGCATATATATATATATATATATCATACTACAAGTATGCAAGAAATTATATGTTTTGTATACATTGTCTATTATACATATGCACCGACTATGCCAAGTTTGCTTAAGCCCCCCAGGTCAGTATCACCTCTTCATTCAGCAGCCGCATGAGGCCAATGTTGGCGCTTCCAGCACCGTGAAAGAGAAAGGTCTGCTTCAAGAGGCTCTCCTTTCGACCCAGTGGATTGATGAGATCACTGCACTAAGAGTTGGAGATGATTACCCTCTGGTGAACTAACATAGCAATGGAAAATGGCCATAGAAATAGTGGATTTTCCCATTAAAAATGGTGATTTTCCATTGCTATGTTAGTTCACCAGAGGGTATCCAACATAACAGTCAAAGGTGAGTGTTTGTTGACGAGTTTTTAAATCTCTTCAAAAAGTCCCTAGGCTTTGGGGATTCAAAGCCAGCCTGCCAGGTTGAGGTGAAGGACTGAAGATTCCAAGGTGTGTCTCATTTCACGAAGCCGCATCCTTTTACCAGCAGCCAGCCAGTCGCAACCATGGTAATGTGTCTCTGCAGAGTCATTGCCTGCAGCAACGTCCCAGCACTTGGGATTGCCAGGTCCAAACTTCTCAAGACAACAGTCCTGCCATGTCCTGCCACTGATATCCTTCGCTCCAACAGCTATATCCAGGACTGATCGTTGTGCGAGGGTCTTCCCCGGGGGCCGTGGGTACATGGGGCAACTTCTTCATGAACCACTGGAAGGATCTGTCAGATACAAAAAGGCCAGGCCGAACACAACCTAAGACTCGAATATGTCGCACCTTGAGGCCCCAACCGTCATCCAGTTCATCCTTCATCTCAGTAGCAAAGTGGATAATATCCCGATGCGCGCCCACTGGAAAGAGCCAGTCATCTCCAAAAACGACACCTCCAGGGGCTAAGGCTCTCCATGTCATGGGAAGCTCAAGTAGGACTTCACCTTCCTCGTGAGCAGCATCCAGGTATATAGATGACTTGTGGCAACGGTATGATCTGCTTTTCTGCCATGCTGTGCAACATATTCAGTGCCACCGTCGATGTGGCCTGAATTGGCAAGATACACGATTGCAGACCAGCACGTCGAATGTTCGTTCTGAAGCGATCGAAAAGTAAAAAAAAAATGCCATCTGGTCTCAGATACCACCGCCTCTCCTCTGGGTTCCGTATCCACAAAGATCCATGATCACCCAGGAAGGTGTCAACCGTGATCACTGAAGTGTTGAGACGATGCTTCAGGATTTGTTCCGTTGCCATGGCGGAGCCACCCTCAAAGCCTCCCAGCTCCAACCAGGAATGGGCCGCGACAGGCAGACTTTGGTGGATGAGCTTTTCCTGGGGAGTATCCCATGGTGGTCAATGCAGTGCAGCTGGCTGCAGAAAAAGACACGCTGCCCAGCAGCGTCAAGGCTTGCAGGGCTCCCCATGGAAGCAAAACAGTCGGACTGCCGGACTGGCCCATCCGAGCGCTCCAATTGGAAAGACAAACCAGGAGATTGGAGGGGGGATTGGAGGAAAATAGCACTTCTTCAACTGATTTGGTGCTCATTTCTGTTGAACTGTAGGCCATAAAATGCCATAAAACTACTGTGATGACTGGGATTTTGCGGTGATTGCTGTGCTGCTTGAGATCACGGCACAACACATGTTTCAACCATGTTCCCATCCACAACAACAATCCTTTCCATGCGATAGATGGTTTCGGCAAATGGTCATGAACCGACCTTGAATCTGTTAGTCACCAGGTTTCAAAGTACTGATCTGAAAAAATGATTCATCACACTTTTTCATGCTCAGATTATTGTTGGGGTGTCCTGCATTGGTTGGCCATCAAAGTCACGCAGGCTCCCTAGATCTTTCAAATTTTCAGGCGCTTTCCCAACCCGCCAACTCCGCTCCCGCAGGTTGCTGCTGGCATCTCGCAATTTCATGGCACCCAACAACGCTGCCAAAGCCACAGCTGCAGTACCTTCCAGGTCAGTGCGACAGCGGGCGAATTTCAATTGTCACGGTCATGGTCACAAGAGGATGAGGATGAGGATTGCCGTAATGAGGGTGATGTTAACGATACTGGTGATAGCAATGATGGCAATGATGGTGTTTTGCCACGGTGTGCTGAGTTTATTTGTGTCTCACTGGCAGCTTTCAAGTAATGCTAATTACTTGACAATGGCAATGAATGGCCAGAAAAATCAAAGAGTTCAGAACTGGCATGAACTAAGCACTGGCCACCATTGTGCACTCTGTGCCTTGGATGTCATCATTGTAGGTGAGAAATTTCTTGCGATACTCCGCCAAGAGAGGAAAGGCATCGTTGGAGTTAAAGTCCTTCTAACATGCAATGCTCCAGTGATTGAAGGTTTGCACATCAAAATCGCAACCGCTGGGTGTTGGTCTTATGGTCTATTTGAAGGTGTCATGGGCCATAATCTCATGATTTTGACATCCCCACCACCGTCCATGTCTTTTCAGGCGCCGAAGAAGTCCTCAAACTGCAGAAGGCAACGGCAACCAAAGAGCTCCGTAGCAGCTGTCATGAACTCCATGATTGCATTGCCTGTGGTCTATGTAAGGAGGTCATTTGGATAAAGGCACGATAAACGTATTGGAATGACGACGTTAATGAATCCATACGAAAAAAATGCGATGCATTGTTCTCGGGAATGACAATCAGTCAGTGGAATTGGGGGGTATGCCATTTTCAGACAGGCCCGAATGGATACCCCCTTTGCAGGAAGGAAACCAACTGCAAACAGTTCCACATGGCATCTATCATGAAGGACGTCTGCGGGTTCATTCCATGCTGGCAGTCCTCCCACAAAAGTGGACCATGCATCTACTGGAAGATCTCACTTTGTCCGATTCTGGCCCTATGAATCTCTTTGACTCTTTTTCTATACCTCCGTCATTTTCTCCCCGCGCCTTCACCGTAGTAAGCTGAATTCACCACCGTCCCCGCAGGGGACTTTTCGGTGACACGATTTTGCTTCATGCCTGTGTACGTTGGGCTATCGCGGATCACCAATTTGTCGGTGTTGCCCTCCGGCCCGGAACATCCAGCATCAATAATCAAGGGGATTGTCCTGGTGTAACAAGCAAGCTGGCCAACCTTGTGGGGAAAGGCATGGTGGTGGGATGCGCCATCCCTTCAACAAGTCGTTTTGGCAGATGAACCAATGAACACATGTCTTGGCTGTGATGTTGGGCCAATGTCTTAGTCTTAGTGATGAATAGTGGGGTGAGCAGGTGCTCGCCTGTAGGTTGCAACGATTCGGCTTTACAACTTCTACGCTTTCAGATAGCTGTCCCCAAAATTCCGGAAATGCATACTGTTTCCCATGTGATTACCGAGCAAGTGCTGCATCGAAAGTCTGTCCAGGGCCCCTTCTCCAAACACCGCGTTGCTGGGAGAAGGCTTCGTTTACACCAGATGCGAGGCCGCACCCTGGATACATGCTTTACAGCTCTACTCTACTGCCAAACCCACACCCCCAAAAAACAAACATGCCAAAAAAAGAGAGAGAGAGAGAGATCTATAAGGCAAAAAATCGGAGGCCACATCCATCCACCTACCCCCCGTGTCCAACCCCTCGGTATCCTCTTGGGGTTGAAGCCAGCACAGACGGTGTAGAGGTCCAACTTGCCGATGGGAATGCCCATCCCCCAGGCCCCCAGGTCGCCCAAACCCAGGATACGACCACCATCTGAGAAGACGATGCAGTCGCAGAGGAAATTGCCTGGAGGGCTGGTGGCTTCCGGCGAAAATGACTGGCTCATGGGGACATAGCTGATATATGACAGCATGAAAATGTAACACCGGGGAGTTTGTGGGTACATGACTGCCTTAACCACATTTGTAATCAGTAAAGATGCAGCTGCATGGTTTGAAGCAACAATTGATACTCACTGCAAAAAAAAAAATAAGCTTCGGTGGTATCCCCAACAGTCGCAACGTTTTATTTTTTGCACGCTGGAACCTTCTCCGGAACCCGTTGAACCTGACTTGGCTTTGCACCAAGGCTTCCTGGAACCTTCTCCGGAACCTTCTCTGGAACCCTGTTGAACCTGACCTGCCTGCACCAAAGTCTCCCAGGCCTTCTCCGGAACCTTCTTCGGAATCCTGTTGAACCTGACCTGCCTCTGCACCAAAGCCTCCCGGAACCTTCTCCGGAACCTTCTCCGGAACAACCTGACCTGTCTTTGCACCAAAGCCTCCCAGACCTTCTCCGGAACCCGGTTGAACCTAATCTGGCTCTGCACGAAAGCCTCCCAGACCTTCACCAGAACCTTCTCCGGAACCCTGTTGAACCTGACCTAGCTCTGCACCAAAGCCTCCCAGACCTTCTCCGAAACCTTCTCCAGAACCTTCTCCGGAACCTTCTCCGGTACCCTGTTGAACCTGACCTGGCTCTGCACCAAAGCCTCCCCAACCTTCTCCGGAACCTTCTCCGGAACCCTGTTGGACCTGACTTGGCTTTGCACCAAGGTTTCCTGGAACCTTCTCCGGAACCTTCTCCGGAACCTCGTTGAACCTGACCCGGCGCCTGCACCAGCGCACACCGGAGCTATTCTGGGCTAAAGACCCCATTAGCTTATGCTGTTAGGGGGGGGGGGAAAAAAAAACAGCAGTCAACCGTGACAAGCTTTGAATACTTAGTGAGCCAACATGACAATAGAAAGTCTTCAGCTCCGTCGAGTGTCCAGCATCATCTTTCTCCAATTCTGCTTCGGCATACTCGCGCAAGACTTCTTTGAAGTTCCCCTTATCGGAGATCCGCAAGTAGCAGCCACGGCTATACCTGAAGTCTCTGCAGCTTAAGGGTGCAAATGGCCACACCTGCTCAGATATGCAGGGGGTGGAGGGTATCTGCATCACACCAACCCGCTCACTGTGAAATCACCATCACCGCCACCGCCGCCACCACCAACAGCAGCACCACCACCAGCAGCAGCATCATCATCATCATCGTCGTCGTGATCATCATCGTCATCCTCATCCTCATCATCACCACCACCACCAGCATCATCATCATCACCACCACCAGCATCATCATCATCACCACCAGCATCATCACCATCATCATCATCATGATCATCATCATCATCATCAGCAGCAGCACCACCAGCATCATCATCATCATCATCATCATCATCATCAATCATCATCGATACTGCAAGCCATTAATCATCATCAGCAAACCTGAGAAACCCATGATGGAGCTCCATGAAAAGATGTCTCCTGCGAAAGATAAGACTCCACTGAGGCAACCAAAAGTGCTGCCAGAGTGCAGTGGCATTTTGCCGAACTTCTGGCACGCTTCTCCTACAGTGGGCGTGTAGACGGCTGGCAAGAGCATTGACGGCTTCGCCGCAATAGTGGCATAGTAAAGATCCGGACTGCGATCATAAAGTTTGCCTTAGTTGGCATGGCGAGTTTTCAAATGCTCACAACACACAACACATATCAACACATCATGTTCATCAATGATCCAGAATTCAACAATGCGATATCCGACGGCGCAAAGTGGCACAACTGGTGCCACTTAGGGATCTTCAACTTCCACCCCGGGTCAACCAGAATCAAACCATCTGAGCCACGCATGTAGGCATAGGTCCACAAGTTATGCTCCAAGGACATCAAAGCACTAACCTAGCACAGACTTCCCAGAAAATAAGTGGAATGGCTGCCAAAAATGAATACGCCATTCCGCAATGGAAATATGATGAAGTACCATGAAAACATGCATGTTATCGCCTAAATTGGGATTGAGTGATATTGAGTGGCTATATATAGCTATATGTGGCTATACATCCAACACTGTTTGGAGACGTGTTGGATATGCAGGCACGAATGCCGTGCACCAATTTTCGGACATTACGAAACCGTGTTGGTGCGTTGGTTTCGAGGTCTCTTGAGTCTTGAGTAGATGTGGGGTCCTTTGTGCCCACGTATGGACATGTTTGCATCTATTGGCTGCATACAGCGGTGCTTCAAAACACTAGCTTGGGTGACGAGGGTCCTTCCTTTTGAGGCATACTACCTGTAAAGGACCTGGGCGCAATACATTGCAATACCAACTCGTTGCATAAGAACCACTGTTTCGCACTGTTTGCTGAATGAAAACTATTGTTCCCACCGTGTCCCACCTAACCCCAAAAAAGTTGGGTCTCATAGCTGTTGACCCTCATCCATCTGGGACCCATCTTGCACCCATCACCTCGGCTAAGGCTTCCTGGACGTTGGTGGCCCTGCACATGGAGGACAGCACATGCCCCAGCTGCTTCACATCTGGATGGCTCTGGTTCCAAGCCTCGACTCCGCCGGCCTGCGGTGATGGATGACTGTAGGCCATGTCGGCCATGTTCAATTGGCGAAACCTACCTTTCCGGCTTCCATAATGGGTGGCTTGTGGTGGTTTCAATTCTTCATGACCCCAGAACGCCTCGGCGACACCGTGGGCACTCGACAGCTTGCGCAAGGGCGGAGCAGGAAAAATGGACTCAAAGAAAGTTCTCAGAGAAAGTACCTGCCAACTGCGGCCAGTGCAGCACTGCTGCCACCATCACAGGGTCCACAATACCAGTAGAAAGTGAGGAAACAACAGGAAACATGCACGAGGAATCGCAATCGCTCGGAAATCTCGCCATGGGTTTCATAGTGGGCGGCTCTTGCCAGTTGCATGCATAAATGGGCTCACATACAGACATTCCCAAACTTAAAGAAACAATATTCAATATGAATCATTCAACCCTTAGATGACCCATCTCCGGGCAGGTTACCCCCTCACTTCCAGCACCCAGTTTCGACTCACCTCCAACACCACCCCACTTCCAACACCCAGAACATACTCCCAACACCCAAACGTAAAACAAGTAACTCAATTCAAGCGCAAAACACAGTTTTCCGCGTCGGAGGCGAGTCTTTAAAACCATAGGAACTAAGGTGTGCCCATACAAAAGTATCCTTACATACTTATCCTTCTACTTACATACTTATCCTTTTACATAATTACTTGACTCAGCCATTTAGGGTTTGGTTGGGGGGGTGGGGAGGGATCCTTCTACTTACATATTTACTTGAATCAGCTATTTAGGGTTTGGCTGGGGGGGGTAGGGAATGATCCTTCTACTTACATATTTACTTGAATCAGCTATTTAGGGATTGGTTGGGGGTGGGGAGGGATCCTTCTACTTACCTATTTACTTGCATCAGCTATTTGGGTTTGGTTGGGGGGGTGGGGAGGGATCCTTCTACTTACAAAATTTTGGTGGAGAGGGATCCTTCTACTTACATATTTACTTGAATCAGCTAGTTAGGGTTTGGTTAATCGGCTGGTGAAAAATCCTTCTACTTCCATATTTACTTGACTCAGCCATGTAGGACTTGGCTGGGGGGGGTTGAGGAGGTGTCCTTCTACTTACATAACTACTTGACTCAGCCATTTAGGGTTTGGTGGTGGGGTGGGGAATGATCCGTCTATATACTTACATATTTTCTTGAACCAGCTAGTTAGGGTTTGGTTGGGGAGGTGGGGAGGGATCCTTCTACTTACTTATTTACTTGAATCAGCTATTTAGGGTTTGGTTGGGGGGTAGGGAATGATCCTTCTACTTACATATTTACTTGAATCAGCTATTTAAGGTTTGGTTGGGGGGGTGAGGAGGGATCCTTCTACTTACATATTTACTTGAATCAGCTATTTAGTGTTTGGCCTGGGGGGGGTAGGGAATGATCCTTCTACTTACATTTTTACTTGAATCAGCTATTTGGGGTTTGGTTGGGGGGGTGGGGAGGGATCCTTCTACGTACATATTTGCTTGCATCAGCTAGTTAGGGTTTGGTTGGGTGGGGATCCTTCTACTTACATAATTACTTGATCAGCAATTTAGGGTTTGGTTGAGGGGTGGGGAAGGATCCTTCTACTTACATAATTACTTGACTCAGCTATTTAAAGTTTGGTTGGGGGGTGTGGTCCTTCTACTTACATAATTATTTGAATCAGCTATTTAAGATTTGGTTGGGGGGTGGGGGGCGGTCCTTCTACTTACATAATTATTTGACTCAGCCATTTGAACGGCCAGCGCATTCCATGATTCCCACATGACAAACAAGCTGCAGTTGAAAAGCGCACAGCAACATATAAAATAGGGGTCATTCATATTCTACATTCAATCAATCAAATTCAAAAGATTTGTCGGGTTGTCGTTCGCATGTTCTGTCGACGTCGCACGCACGGAGCGCAATGATCAAGTTCATGTAATTGATAGTTTCTATGCATATAAATATTTATTTACACAGATTAAACTCACCATCAACAAGCCAGTAGCGTAACCTACGCATAGTCGAAGGAAGTTTAGAAGTCAAACTTCCGACAATATGGACAGATGAAAAGCAGAGCAGGGAAGAGGCAGAGAGAAGAGAAAGATTAGAAGAAAGAAGAGTAGAAGAGAAAGAGTAAGAA